>Ga0265318_10000022_pt1 | contig 162885 bp, 138 predicted proteins | sample 4821metaG_FD_192431 | JGI IMG/M metagenome (GOLD analysis project Ga0265318, IMG submission 192431) | Rhizosphere microbial communities from Carex aquatilis grown in University of Washington, Seatle, WA, United States - 4-8-21 metaG | ecosystem: Host-associated > Plants > Roots > Rhizosphere...
CGGGTTCGCTCATTCAAGAGTGGCCAAACGGATTTAAACTTTCGGCGCAATTCCATTAGATGACTCATGGACCCGAACCCTAATAGATTCCTCCACTAGTTGCCACGTTTATTTATTACCACCGCCTAAGTGCCACCTACCGATCTACAAGGCGGAGTTTACGGCCAAGGAAAAGTCCGATCTGCAGCGGATTGTGAAATCACCAGAGTTTCTCCACGCATTTGAAACCGGTTCCAGCTATGCGGCCCTTGCGGTCATTCGCGAAATGACAAACGTCGAGCCGAATCTCATAGCCGAGAGCTACCTGAAGTCGAGTTGGCAACTTGAAAACAAAGAGGCCTACGTCGAGATCGCGAAAGCCGCGATTCATTGGTTTGATTTGGCGGCACCGACGCTCAAGGATCCCGGCCACCGCGACCAATATGTCGTGAGTCTTTATGCACCGATCGAACTATTTCGTCGCACCGGTCAGTTCGCCGCAGCCGCCGAGCGACTGAAGGTGTTTCCAACTGACCTAGCACCGGCCGGAAAGTGGTTGGCCAATGCGTTGTCTCGGCAGAAAACATTAATCGCCGAACAAGATCGGAAAACGGACGAAGCGAACTCGTGGGAAGTACTCAACCATGACAGGCCTGTTCCTAATCCTCGGAAACATGCGGTGACCGCCATCTCGCCGGCCGAGACTGCGATGCTCGCGGATGGAAAACGTATCGGAGACGCGTGTATGTATCACGCACTCATCAATGGCGTCGCCAAAATAAAGATAACGTTGGACGTGACATCGGGGCGATTCAGGCCGAACGAGGATGGCGGCGAAACCCACATATCACCTGGCACAGAATTGGTAGACGACACGTGGGAACACGACGGCACCTTCTCGCTGCGACGCCCGGATTCCTTCGGCGGACGGGAAATTGTCTTCGACGAAGACGGCTACGCCACCGCTCAACGTTAACGAAACAATCCATGTCGATCCGTCCGGGTTACGTCTGGGGGCAAAGAGAAGTGGGCCGGAGCCGCCAATCTGTTGGAAACTCAGCCTGCGAAAACAGAATTAAGTCTTTGCCTTCGATCGAGGACCACGAGGTATGAGTCAGTTGCATCGCCTCCAAAAGCGGAATTGAAGCTTCGGACCCCCGGGAGCGAAAGGGTGAGTGAGTCCGCTGGAGGGCCCGTCTCCCGACGGACCCTCCAGAAAACAAGATATCAGAGACGATCGGTCGGCGTGTGATCCAAAGTTTCGCGAATTGGCGAATTCATTAGCAGTTAAACATTCCCTTACCGGCTTTCGTTCCACTCAGGGGCGGAGTACTGCTCGATCAGGCCGCTGACTTCGTCCTCGTTCAGCTCGGGCCAGGGCGTTGCCACCGGTTCCGTGCCGAGCAAGCGACCGACCGCGGCGGTGAATTTCACTTGGAACTCATCCCAATCCACGACACCAAGCCGGGATTTTTCGATCGAGCCTTGGAACAACAATCCGTGTTTGTTGCGCTTCATGGCGGCACCGGCGATTTTTGCGCGGGTCACGGAGTTCAACACATCGTATAATTCCGCGCGAACAAAGCAGATCGTGGGCATTGTGGACGCCGGTTCGCCTTCGCAGGCTGCTTCCTTCTCGCAACTGGCCTTGAGCTCGACCTTTTGCCCAAGCGCGATCAATGCCTCCACCATGCAAGCATGCACGTCGTGATAGGCCTGCGTCGCCCGGGCATCGTAGATGGCGAGGCCGCGCGGCAGCACCAGTGCATAAGTCCAATCATTGCGGTGATCCACGATGCCACCGCCGGTGGCGCGTCGGCAAAGTTCCGGTCTTTCCGCAGCAGGCAAATTCGCCCGGACATAATCGATTTTCTGACTGTACCCAAACGTGAAGGCCGGTGTCCGCCACTCGTAATGCCGGAAGCGCGCGGCGGTCTGGTCGGGGTAACGTTGCAAGAGGAGAAAATCGAGCGCCATGTTCTCGGCGGCACCGGCGGTGCGAATAGGCAGAACGTGCAGCGGCATGTTAGAGAAAGATAGTCGCGATAGGCTGTTCTAGGTCGCGCCCTGCCGTACTTATGCAGGGCTGGTGCTTGTCGCCAGCCGCGGCATGCCGGCAAGCGGCGGCCCTACAAATAACCCTGCTCCGTTCACAGAACGGCTCAGCGATAAGCGCCGGGCCTGCAGTGGCCAAGGATTTGGCTGGTGCCATCATTGCATGCAGGCCTACCGCCCCGGGGCGTCGAGGAGCTGCCGGACCGTGCGCAAGAGCGTGCTCAGGGCAAATGGCTTGGGCAGATGGCCCACGGTGTGCGGTGGAAAATTCTCGAAACCCGCAACCGGCGCATCCACCGACAGGCTGATCACGCGCAACTTCGGATTGCGCGCGAGCATGCGCCGGGCGAGTTCACTGGCCTGTCCGGCCCGGCAATCCACCATCAGCAGATCAGGCGCGGCGTCGGCGGGGGTTTCGGCGGGTCGGGCGAATTCGTCCATCGAATAGCCGTCGGCAGCCAGAATGCCGCTGACCATTTTGCGCAGGACCAGATCGGCTTCCACCAGCCAGATCACTTCCGTCCCGACCGTGGTGGGTAAAGCCGTAAGCGTGGACGGGCTGAAAACCTGCTCCGGTTCGGCCGTCTCATAGAAAACCATTTCAAAGGTCGCGCCCACGCCCGGCTGGCTGCGCACAGAAATATTGCCACCGGCGCGTTTCACCAGATCAAGCACCGTGGGCAGACCAAGGCCCGTGCCATGCGGCTTGGTGGTGAAGAACGGCTCAAAAATCCGCTTCTGGAGCGCGGTCGGAATGCCGACGCCGGTGTCGGTGACCTCGATTGCCACGCGGCCCACGGGTGGCGTGCTGGAATCATCCTCGATGACGGCCCGGCTCGTGCGGATCGTGAGTTTGCCGCCCTGCGGCATCGCATCACGCGCATTGAAGGTGAGATTGAGCAAGGCCTGTTGAAATTGCGTGGGGTCGATCCGGATATTCCCCAGATCCACGGCGAGACGGAGCTGCACCTGCACGGCATCACCGACAATCCGGCGCAAAATATCCGCGATCTCGCGGATGAGCGTGTTGGCGTTGACCACGCGCGGTTCGGTTTCCTGCCGGCGGCTGAATTCCAATATCTGCCGGGCGATGCCGGCGGCTTTCAGTCCGGCGCGGTGCATTTCCTGCAAATCCTTTTGCGCGGCGGGCAGCGTTTCGAGTTTGCCGCTCATGATTTCGCAGTAGCCGTTGATGACGGAGAGGAGATTGTTGAAATCGTGGGCGACGCCGCTGGCCAGTTGGCCGACCGTATCGAGTTTCTGCGAATGCAACAGCGCCTCCCGCAGCCGATGCGTCTCGGAAATATCGCGGTAAAGACCGAGCAGATAACCGGTGCGCCGGCCCCCGGACCGGACCGGGCTGAATTTCCACGCGGCAAAAAACGCGGTGCCGTTCCGGCGGTGAATCCAGTCTTCACCGGTCTCACGGCGTTGATTGGGCGCCGGTTTGGTTTTCACTCCGTGCAGCACGCGGGTGCTGCGGCCCACGAGTTGATCCAGATCGAAGCCCGTCAGCGCCACCGCCGCCGGATTCGCCCAAAGGATATCCACCCCGCCTCCCTCCCAGCGGTCACGCGTGAGAAAAACGGCCTCGGGCAATCCGCTCATTGTCGCGACCTGGGCCGCGATCGCTTTGGGCAGCACCAAAGACGGGGGTTTCGCGCGGCGTCGCGCCGGGGGTTTGGATTTGGCTCGGGCCATGGGGAAATCAGGAGGCTAGGCGTTCAATCACCCAAGCGCCATCCGTTTCGCGCCGATAGCGCAACCGGTCATGCAGGCGGCTGCGACGCCCCTGCCAGAACTCCACGGATTCAGGCGCGACCCGCCAACCGCCCCAGTGCGGGGGCAACGGAATCTCCTGGCCGTCGTATTTCTTCTCTGTCACGCGAAAACTTTCCTCCAACGTCGCACGGTTGGCGATTACGGTGCTTTGCGGCGAGGCCCACGCCGCCAACTGGCTGGCGCGCGGCCGGCTGTGAAAATAAATCTCCGCTTCCTCGCGCGAGACGCGGCTGACCCTTCCCTCGATGATCACCTGTCGCTCCAGTGCGATCCAAGGAAACACGAGGCCCGCCCGGGGGTTGGCTTCCAAATCAAAACTTTTGCGGGACTCGTAATGGGTGTAGAAAACGAAGCCGCGTTTATCCACGCCCTTGAGCAACACCGTGCGCACACTCGGCTGACCGTCGCGGCCAACCGTGCCCAGCACCATGGCATTGGGTTCATGTATCTGAGCGGCGACGGCTTCCTCGAACCATTTTTCGAACTGGCGGAACGGATCCCTGGCGAGGTCTTTTTCAAGCAACCCCGCCTTGCCGTAATCCTGCCGCATGTCTGCAATCGCCATGGGGTTTGATGGTGGGCTTGCTCTCCATGCTGTCAAAATGATCCGTGCAAGGGCTGAAAGGTGGTATGAGATTAAAACGCGTCTCTTTCCAGTAGCGACTGGCCTGCGCAGCCGAAAGCTGTTCCTCTTAAGCATCCCCCGCCATGACGACCGCCGATTACCTTCAGAGCCATCAAACCGCCCTGGTCTCCTATCTCCAGCAACTGGTCCGCATCCACACGGTCAATCCACCCGGCGAAAACTACGGCGAAATCACCTCGCTGCTGGCCGGCACCTTGCGCGAGCTCGGCCTTCAAGTCCGCCGCGTGGCCATTCCCCGTGCCTTGCAGAAAAAAATCCAGCCGGCGCAGCTCGATCATCCCCGCTACAACGTCATCGCCTTCTGGGATGCCGGCGCGAAAAAAACCATCCACTTCAACGCGCACTACGATGTCGTCCCTGTCTCCGGCAAGTGGCGGCATGCCAGTCCGTTCAATCCCGCCGTGGAAAGTGGCTGGGTTTACGGCCGTGGCAGCGCCGACATGAAGGGCGCCATCACCAGCATAATTTTCGCCCTGAAAGCCCTGCGCGCCACCGGCACCCGCCCGCTTTGCAACGTGGAGGTGTCGTTCACCGCCGACGAAGAAACGGACAGCGTGCTGGGCGCCAACTGGGTGGTCGATCACGGCAAACTCCACGCCGATTACGCCGTGGTGGGCGAGGGCGGGGAAGGCGATGGTGTCTGCTGCGGTCACAACGGTGTCGTGTGGCTCAACGTCCAGGTTCAGGGCAAGGCCGCCCATGGCTCCACTCCGCAGAAAGGCGTCAACGCCCTCGAAAAAATGTCCGCGCTCGTGCTCGCGCTCGACGGCTACAAAAAAATCCTCGCCCGGCGGAAATTCCGCACGCCCGAGGGCAAGATCATGATCCCCACGCTGAACCTCGGCGGCGTTTTCTCCGCCGGGGAAGGCGGCAAGGTCAACACGGTGCCCGCCTTCGCCTCGTTCACGATCGACCGCCGGGTGCTTCCGGCCGAAAATCTCCGCACCGCCGAGGCGGAACTCCGCGCGCATCTGAAGAAAGCTGCGGCCAGGATTCCCGGGTGCCGGATTCGGATCGAAGCCATTTCCAACAATTACTCCTGCTACAGCGCGCCCACCTCGCCGTTCTTCAAGGCGATGCAGCAAAGCGTGACCCGCACCCGCCGCCGTCCGGCCCACGCGATGGTTTCCACGGGTTTCAATGACATGCATTTTTTCGCCCAGCATCTGAAAATTCCGACCATCGGCTATGGTCCCAGCGGAGAAAATTACCATGCTGTCGACGAACGGGCCCGGATCAAGGACCTCGTCAATTCCGCCCAGACCTACGCCGACCTGCTGACGACGTTTGCCGGGTGATTCCCCCTCACTTCAAGCCGTTCCGGATCATCGAAATCGCAATCGCCGCCAGCAACATCGCGATAATTTTCGAAATGGCGCGCAGCCCGGTCGGTCCTATTTTTCGGCCCAGCCATTCGCTGTAACGCAGCACCAACGCCACCAAGGTGAGATTCGCCGCCAGCGCCACCAGCGTGATGGCCAGACCGATCCCCTGATTCTGCGCCAGGATGAGCAGCGTGGTGATCGCCAGAGGACCGGCGATCAGCGGCATGCCCAGCGGCACGACCCCAAAATCCTCCGGCAGGCTGGCGGGCAATCCGGCGGGCTGGATCAGTTCCTTCGCCGCCAAAATAAAGATGATCAGTCCACCGGCGATCTGGAAGTCGCTCACGGAAATGCCCACGGCTTTGAACACACTTTGGCCGAGAAAAAGAAAGCCCAAGGCCACCAAGCCACCCGTCAGGGTCGCCTGCCTGGCGATTTTCTGCCGGCGCGCCGGCGCCACGTCCTTGCCCAGGGCGAGAAAGATGGCCGCCAGCCCGACGGGGTCGATCGCCACAAAAAGCGGAATGAACGCCTGAAGAAACCGGTGCAGCCAATCGATCATGCCCAAAACCTGCGCGGGCCGGGCCTCAAAGGCAAATAATGCTTGCCCGCGAGCCGGCCATTCCCATGCTGGCCTAATTATGGCCAGCTTGTCTCACGCCAGCCCTGATTTGGCCGCACCTGTGCCGTTAGGCGCATGGTTGCGGCAGTTGAGGACCGGAAAAGGCCTGCCGCAGCGGGCCGTCGCCGCAGCCGCAAATATGGATTCCTCCCACTATGGAAAGGTGGAGGCAGGGAAACGGCCCCTGACGGAAGCCCAACTTGTCGCATTGGCTCGCTACTTCGCAGTGCCTGACGCTGATTTTCGGCGGCGCCAAGCCGCAGCGATGGTTTATTCGCTATTGGATGGAGACCACGCCATGGCGGCCAGCGTGGGCTGCCTGTTGCAGGAAGCCGCCGCCGCCTACCTTGTGGATAACCCTGCGAATAAGCGGTCGAAAAAGAAGTGAGCCGTTTTTCATTCCCTTGATGCTCCGTTAAGACCTGACTCTCCTCCGATGCCCGCCCTCTCCTTCAAAGGCAAAGCCTTCGTCCAGCACCATCATCTCGTGGTCCCGTTCCATGAGCTGGTGCCGGTCCGGTCCAAGGGCACCGGCAAGACCGCCAGCCTGCACGACAACATCATCGTCCACGGCGACAATCTCCGCGCGCTCAAGGCCCTCCTGCCCACCCACGCGGGCAAGGTGAAGTGCATCTACATCGACCCGCCCTACAACACCGGCAACGAAGGCTGGGCCTACAACGACAACGTCAGCTCCCCCATGCTTCAGGAGTGGCTGGGCAAAACCGTGGACCGCGAGGATCTCACCCGGCACGACAAGTGGTGCTGCATGATGCTGCCGCGGCTCAAGCTCCTCCGCGAATTCCTCACTGACGACGGCGCCATTTTCGTCTCCATCGACGACAACGAGGTGCACCGGCTGCGGTGCTTGATGGATGAGGTTTTCGGGGAGGATTGTTTCCTTGGAGAGATTTGCTGGAAAACTCGCAACACCGACAACCGCGTCAAGACGAACCTCTCGCGAGACCAAGAATACATTTTGGCTTATGGCCGGCAGCCCGAGGTAACCTTACGCGGGCGGGTAATCGATAGGTCCGACTTTCAGAATCTCGACGACGATCCGCGCGGGGCTTATGTGACCGATCCGCTAACCGGTAAAGCGACTGCGGAGGATCGCCCTAATCTGCATTTCGATATTTTGAACGAAGCCACGGGAGATGTCTTTCCACCCGACCCGTCGCGCGGTTGGATTACCGACAAGGCAGGGATCGATCGCCTCAAAAAAGAGAAGAAAATCTGGTGGCCGCCAAACGCTCGATCAGGAAAGCCGCGTAAGAAAAGATTCTTGAGCGAGACGTCTGAAAGAATGCCCTTTTCCAGTTTTTGGTCTGACCTCAAGGGTCAGTCGGGAGCCGATGAACTGGATCAGATTCTTGGCGAACGGTTATTCGCTTTTCCGAAAGCCGTCGAAGTCATCAATCAGGTTCTCGATTTCGCCACCGACAAAGACTCCCTCGTGATGGACAGCTTCGCCGGCTCGGGCACGACCGCCCATGCCGTCCTCGCGTTGAACAAAGCCGACGGCGGCAACCGCCGCTTCGTCCTCGTCGAGGGCGAGGACTATGCCGACGCCATCACGGCCGAGCGCGTGCGTCGCGTCATCAAGGGCGTGCCCTCCGCCAAGGACGAGGCCCTGCGCGCCGGGCTCGGTGGCACGTTTTCCTACTTTAAACTCGGCCAGCCGCTCTCGCTCCACTCGATCCTCGAAGGCAAAGACCTGCCCGACTACGCGGCGCTCGCGAGCTATCTCTTTTTCACCGCCACCGGCCAGGAATTCGACTCCAAGCAGATGAAGCGCAAGGAACACTTCATCGGCACCAGCCGGCTCTACGATGTCTTTCTCCTCTACACCGAGGACCCGGAGAAGCTGAAAGGCCTCGCGCTCACGCTCGATGTTGCCAACGCCCTGCGCGGTCCCGGCGGCAAACAGAAGCTTGTCTTCGCACCGACCAAATACCTCGACGAACATTTCCTCGACCGCCTCCGCATCACGTTTCAGCAACTCCCGTTTCAAATCTATCAAGCGCTCGACAAGTAAATCCCGCGCCCCCGCCACCGGGGGTTCGAATCCCCCTCCCGTGCTCCTCAAGGACTACCAACGCCAGACGCTCGACGCCGTGCAGGCCTGGCTGCAGGCCCTCGCGGCGGCGCGGGCGAAGAGGGAGAAGCTGCGTGAAATTGATCCCGAGATGGAGGCCGGTTACGATTTCCCCGCCCAGGCGTGGACCAAGGCCGGCGGACCGCGTCCCTACGCGCCGCGCAAAACCGGGGCCGGCGCGCCGCTGCCTTTCGTGTGTCTCAAGATCCCCACCGGCGGCGGCAAGACGCTCCTCGCCACGAAGGTCGTGGATCTCGTCCACACGCACTACCGCCGCCGGCAGACCGGCCTCGTGCTCTGGATCGTGCCGACGACGCAGATCTACCAGCAGACCATCGGCGCGTTGAAGGACCGCGGCCATCCCTACCGGCAGGCGCTCGACCTCGCCTCAGCCGGCCGAACACTCGTGCTCGAAAAAAACTCGGGCTTTTCGCCGGCCGACGTTCAGGAACATCTCTGCGTGCTGATGCTCATGCTGCCCTCAGCCAACCGGCTCACCAAAGAGACGCTGCGAATGTTCAAGGACAGCGGCGGCTACGACGCGTTTTTCCCGCGTGACGACGATCCCGCCGCGCACGCCGCGCTCCTGAAGCGTGTGACCAACCTCGACACCTTCGAGCGCGAAACCGGTTTCTGGGGCCGCCAGATCAAAACTTCACTCGGCAACACCCTGCGCCTGCTCAACCCGCTCGTCATACTCGACGAAGGCCACAAGGCCTACAGCACCGGGGCGCGGGCGACGCTCGAGGGCTTCAACCCGAGTCTCGTGGTCGAGCTGTCCGCCACGCCCCCCGAGGAGAGCAATGTGCTGGTGGAGATTTCCGGGCAGGACCTGCTCAAGGAGGGCATGATCAAGCTTGATCTGCACCTCTTCAACCAAAGCAGCACGGACTGGCGGGCGACGCTGCACGCCGCCTTTGCCCATCGCGCCGCTTTGGAAGAGAAAGCCCGCGAGCATGAACGCCAGACCGGCCACTACATCCGCCCCATCTGCCTCGTGCAGGTCGAACGCACGGGCAGGGAACAGCGCGGTGCCGGCAAGATTCACGCCGAGGATGTCCGCGAGTGGCTCGTCGGCCTCAAGGGTGTGCCACCCGAGGCCGTCGCCGTTAAAACCAGCGAGAAGGACGAACTTGCCGCCATCGATGATGCCGGCGGTCTGCTGCATCCGGACTGCCCGGTGCGCTTCATCATCACGAAGCAGGCCTTGCAGGAAGGCTGGGACTGCTCCTTCGCCTATGTGCTGGCCGTGCTCACCAACCCCGGTTCCAAGACCGCGCTCACCCAGCTCGTCGGTCGCATTTTGCGCCAGCCCTACGCCAAAAAGACCGGCGTGCCCGTGCTCGATGAAAGCTATGTTTTCTGTTTCCAGCGGCGCGGGCAGGACTTGCTGAAGGAAGTGCGCGAAGGGTTTTCCGCCGAAGGTCTCGGCGACCTCCGCGATCATGTACGCGAAGACCGCAGCGAGGCCAAAACCGGCGAGGGCAAGGTGGATTTGCTGGCACCCCGCCCCGGGCTGGCGAAAGCCGCCCGGCGCCTGGTGCTGCCGGCCTTCATGGTGCGGCAGGGGAAAAAAGAATGGCGCCCCGCCCACTACGAAGCCGACCTGCTCGCCCGCGTGCCGTGGGAAAAGGTGGACGTTTCCCCGCTCGCCGAACTGCCGCTCCTCGACCGCAAGGATCAGGACGTGGAGTTGCGCGCCGGGTTGGGCGAAACCGCGCTCGACGACGACGGGCATCCGGTGCGCCACCGCTCGACGGCCGGTGGCGAGCTGGATTATGCCTTCGTCGCCGGCCACGTCCTTGACGCCATGCCCAACCCGTGGCGCGGCTACGCACTGGCAAAAGAGGTGTTCGGCGCGCTGCTCGCCAAACACTCCCGCGAACGCGTCGTGGAAAATTTTGTCTTCATCGTCGAGGAACTGCGGAAACGCCTCGAGGCGGAGCGCGACCGCCTGGCTGAGGAAGTTTTCCGCCAGATGCTCAAGGCCGACGACCTCCGCTTCATGGTGGTGACAGAAGACCTCGGCCTTGAGCACGGCTGGACGAACCGGTTGCCGGTGAAACTGGAAAAGAAACCGGGCGAGAAAAAGGCAACGCGTGTGGACGGCTCCCAGTTCGAACTCGACCTGTTTGCCCATGTGCCGGCCGACGAGTTGGGCAAGACCTTGGAGCCCGAGGTCGCAACCTGGCTCGATGAACAGGAAAAACTCCTTCTGTTCTGGTATCGCAACCGGGCCAAGCGCGACTACGCGGTGCAGGGCTGGAAGCGCGGGCGGATTTTTGCAGATTTCATTTTCGCCGCCAGGGCCGAGGGCAGCGAGGCCGAGTTTGACCGCGTGTTCGTGGTGGAAACCAAGGGCATGCACCTCAAAGGCAATGCCGACACCCACTACAAGCGCTCGGTCTTCAGTCTCTGCACGGAGCGCGCCCAACGCAAGGAATGGGCCGAATGCGTGCCCTCCATGCGCAACACGATCATGCGTTTCGAGGTGGTGGACGAGGAGGAGTGGAAAAAGCGCCTCCAAGTGATGCTGACCGCTTGACCGGGGTCGCCCCAAAGGCAACGCGCCACCCGTCACGGGCCGATGATTCAGCAAGACATGCGCAGCCGGCCGACCGGATCGGGAGTATAATGCCTCAACAAAAAAAGGAGGCAGTTATGCCCACACTCAAAATTCATCTGGAAGAGGCCGAGTATCACACCGTGCAGCGTCTCGCCGAATGCACCCACACCCAGCCCGAAGATGTCGCCTATTGCGCGTTGAACCGGCTGATGCTTATCGGCAAGGAAAAGGCCGTGCAGGACGATATTGTCCTCACCCATCGCTGGCGCAGGGACAACCTCCCGCTCTGGAGCGACAGTGCCGGCTCGGTGCACGCCTACGAGGGCATGCACGATTGCGAGCCCGAGAAGAGCAAATACTCGGTTTAACCGGGCACCCGTGTGCTCATGTCGTCCTCCCCGCCAAATTCCGCAGGGCGGAGGGGAGATCATTGTATTTGAATCGGTATCCCCCGGCCAGCAGCCGGGCCGGCACGGCAAATTGCCCTTCCAGCACGAGCGATGGATCGGTCTGCAAGAAGCGTTTCGCCACCCAACTCACGACTGAGGCTGGCGCCGGCGGGCACCATGGCCGATGCAGGGCTTGTCGCAATAGGCGCATTAACTCCGCGTTCGTAACCGGATTTGGCGCACAGGCGTTGTAGGTCCCGCCCATGTTCTCCCGGCTGATCGCCTGAAAAACAATCTCCTCCACGTCAGCTTCATGAATCCAACTGACGCCCTGAAGACCGGGTCCGGCAGCACCGCCCAGAAACCAACGGGTGATCCGGGCCAGGGGTGGAAACGCTCCCCCTGCCACACCCAACACGGTGCCCAGCCGCAAAACCACCGGGCGGACCGAAGGAGGACAAACCGCGGCAAAGGTTTTTTCCCACTGGGCGCACACTCCGGCCAAAAAAGTCGTTCCCGCCGGACTCTGTTCATTGCAGGCAGGCCATTCCCGGTTGCCGTAATATCCAAGCGCACTCATCTGCACCCATACGCGTGGCAACTGGCGGCATTGCTCCCATGCGGCGCCCAACACGCGGACGGAATCAAGCCGCGATTCCAGTATTAGCCGCTGATTTTCCGGCGTGTGCACGCAATTCACGCTGCGCCCGGACAGGTTCACAATCGCATCGGCTCCGTCGATCGCATGAATCCAGGTGCCGTGGGTCCGGTAGCTCATCGGCGTGCTGCCCGCCACCGGCCGCGCCGGCCACTGCACCTCAAGCACCCCATCGGCCCGATCCACGGGCGGACACCGGGTCAGCACGACGACCGACCAGCCCTCGGAAAGGAGCCGACGCGCCAACAGCCTTCCAATGAAGCCGCTGCCTCCCGCCAGGATGACCTTCTTGCCCATGAGCGAAGGTGCACGGGTTATTCCGTTAATGCAATCTGCCGAAGGAATTTTGGGCAACCGGCCAAGAAGTTGGTTTGCCTCGCCGCGCGTCACCGCGCAATGACAGAGACGAATGAGCGTACTTCCCCTTAACTTCTACGATCTGACCCGCCCGGAGCTGTTCGGGCTGGCGGCCGGCTGGGGCTTCCCGACGGTGCATGCCGCGAAGTTGTGGGCCTACGTTTATCTGGCGGGAGTGGAAAACTGGAGCGCGATGCCTGAGCTGCCCGTTCGCTTCCGCACCCAGGCGGAAGCCTCGCTGGTTTTTGGCCGGCACGAAACCGCCGCGGAGACCCACAGCTCCGACGGTTTCACCCGCAAATATCTCCTGGCCCTGTCGGACGGACGGAAAATTGAGACGGTGCTGATGCGCTACACCGGTCGTGTCACCGCCTGCATCAGCAGCCAGGCCGGCTGCGCCATGGGCTGCGTGTTCTGCGCCACCGGTCAGATGGGTTACATCCGCCATCTGACCGCCGGCGAGATCGTCGCCCAAGCCATGCACGTCGACGCTGCGCTGCGGGACACTGTGAGCAGGTCCGGGCGCAACAAGGCGGAGGGGCCCGCACTCGCCAACGCCTCCAGCCCCTCGCCGCACGACCGTCACGAACGTCTCCGCAACATCGTGCTGATGGGCATGGGCGAACCGCTGCACAACTACGACGCCGTGATGAAAGCCGTCGATATCCTGCGCGACAACAACGGCCTCGCCCTTGGCGCGAAGAAAATAACCCTCAGCACGGTCGGCGTGATTCCCGGCATCATCCGGCTGGCCGACGAAGGCCGGCCGATCAACCTCGCCGTCTCGCTGCACGGCGCCACGCAGGAAGAACGCGCCGCCCTCGTACCCGTGGCGAAGAAGTGGCCGCTCGACGAACTGATGGCCGCCTGCCGTTACTACATTGAAAAACAGGATCGGCGGATTTTCTACGAGTGGACTTTGATCGAGGGGAAAAACGACACCGCTGAAAATGCGCATGCCGTGGGCCGGTTGCTCAAAGGCCAGCAGGCGCAGGTAAATCTGATCCCGCTCAATCCCACCAACGGGTACGACGGCGAGCCGACCGGACGCGAGGCCGCAAAAAATTTCCAGCAAATCCTCGCCGGCTACGGCCTGCCCTGCACCGTGCGCCAGCGCCGCGGCATCGACATCGCCGCCGGCTGCGGCCAGCTCGCCGTGGCGAAACGGTAAAGCGCGTGCTCAGCCTGCCGTGCCGTAACAGCGGGTTTATCCCGCGATAAAAATCTTGGGTCGCGGGATAAACCCGCTCCTACAAAGGAAAATCCCGTTTCGCTTTTCAGCAGGGAAATCAGAGCGCAAACCCTTCCACCCCCGCCGCCTTGGCCTCTTCCGAGGCCAACCATGCCCGGGCGTGCGCGACGGCGGCCTCATCCACCTCAACACCCCGTGCCTGCAGGCGCTGGAGGCCGGTGAGCAAGGTCAGATTCCCGCGCACATCCTGGGCGGCGGGAAGAAAATCCGCGGCCACCGGATTCATCTGCTCGGGCGCAAGGACGCCTTTCTCCCCGAGAAAAAGCGTGAGCGAGGCCCCGAGCGCCTGCACATAGGCATGCGGAGAAACGGGGGCGACGTAGGCGAGCCCGTTCCCTTCGGGCAAGGCGGTCCACTCCATGTAGAGCCGGAGCTGTTCATGGAACTGGCGGAGCACGTCATCGGCGGTCGCCGGCGTCCAGCGGGTGGAGAACTGCTTCAGTTCGCGGAATTTTTTCACCTCCCAGATGCGCATGAGCAGTTCGAAGTCGTCGTTGTGATTCTTCAATGCGCCGGTGACGACGTAGTCGATGCTTTCCTTGGAAGACTCGATTAGCTGCCGGATGTTTTCCGCCGTCCATTCGGCGTTGAACACCGCGTACTTTTTCTGACTGGAGGTGCCGATGGCGGCTATGGGGTCGTAGCCCGCCGCGTAGGCAAACGTCTCGGCAAACCAAAGCGGCAGCCCGCGGGTCAGCCGGCCCATGGCGTCTTCCGGTTGGGCGGCCCGTTCGTCAGCGTTTTTGATTCCCGGCAATGCGCATTGGGCGAAGGCCACGCGGCGCAGTTTGCCCTCCTTGCGGGGCAGCAGTTGCGGCGCGGCTGTCTCCAGCCCGTAGAACCAGATGGGTTTGCTGATGCTGGCGAGGGCGATTTTGAGTTCCTGCGGCTCCGCACCGGTAGATTCGGCCGCAGCGGCGATGGCCTGCTCGGTCCCGGCCATCAGATCGGCCAGCGCATTGGAAAAACCAAAGAGCCGGTCTTCCAGCTCCGGACGTTGCAGCGCAAACAAAATATCCAACAGGTGCTGGGCCGATTCGATGTTGCGGGTGACAAGGAACGCCTGGAGCAGATTCAGCCCGGTGGCCGGGCCGTGTTTTTGCGCATCATACCGCGGTGCGACGAGCTCGATGAGCTCATGCACATGGCCGTGCACGCCGAGATCGCCGGAAATGGCGACGAGAATATCGGGCCGGGCCCCGGCGTTGGCGAGCACCTGTTCGTAGATGGCGATGGCGCCGGGCAGATCCTTGGCGTCGAGCTTGGCGCGAGCCTCCGCGAGTTGCGGCATGACCCCGCCGGCAACGGCCGGTTTTTCCCCAGCGGGGTTGTTGGCCTTGGACTTGTCGTTGGCTAAGCGGTCGAAGAATCCCATGGTGCCGACAGCAAACAAATCCCCGCCGTGGAGGCGATGCGATTCTGCTGATTCCTGAAAACGTTGTCCGTGATGGAACAAATCATCATGACGGTGATTCCAGGCGCCAAACTCAAATCCGCGGCGGGACCAGGCCGGCCAGCGGCATGCCCGCCCGCACTTGGAGCATCGCCAGTACTTTCGGCACATACATGCGCGTTTCCGCCGGCAGCGCCGATGCTATTCCAGCGAAGGTCGTGGCTTTTTGCTGGCTGAGGGCGCGCTGCACGCGGCCGGCTCCGGCATTATAGGCGGCAAACGCGAGGGGCCAGTCGCCGAACTTTTTGTACAATCGAATCAACATCTGCGCGGCGGCTCCGGCTGATTTCTCCGGATCTTTGCGCTCGTCCGGCATAAAAATGCTCAAACCCAGTTCCTTGGCCGTGGCCGGCATGAGTTGAAACAAACCGCGCGCGCCCGCCGGGCTGGCCGCAGCCGGGTCAAAGGTCGACTCCACCTCCGCCAACCACGCCAGTTCCGAGGGCAAGCCGGCAGAAATGAAAACTGCGCCCAACCGTGGAATGTACCGATCCGCACCGGCGGGCTTGGGTCGCGCTTGCAGACGCTGCACCCAGAGGTCGTAGTGCGGAATGAATTGTGGCGGATGAGCCGGATTGACCGGGGGTGGCAAAAGCGGAGAAGGCTGAGGCTGCGAGGCCAGTTTCGCCGCCTCGATGTAGTCCAGACGCTCCTCCAGCCAGCCGCTGTTTTCCTCATTGCCAGGCAGCGTGCGCAAGACCGCCAATGCCGCGCGCGCCTCCGTTTCAAACTGCGCCAGCTCGTTGAGATCGTTGTTTTCGAGGGCCCGCTGCAACCGGCCCGCAAAGTCATCCCATTGCGCTTTGTCGGGAAACTCAAACCGGGCCTTGATTTCAGGCGGAGCAAACGCATCGAAGAGATCCTTGCCGGTCTGATACAACTCGTCGGAAGAAGCCTGTTTCTGCGCAGCCGGAGATTCGGCCTTGGGGGGATCCGCAGCAGACGCGATTATCGCGCCCAGCAGGCCGATGCTCCAACAGTTGCGCAATTTCATCCCAAAAGATGACACGGTGCGAATTCTTAGGTTGCGTGGATTCGTTTGGTCAAAGCCTGCGGTCCTCCGCTTTCGCGGGCCAAATCACCCGTTTAAAAAATAAACGGCCACCCTTCCGGGCCGGATCGGTCTTAGATACAATCAATCCTGCTGTTTTACGCAGCGCGATGACTTCAACAGACAGCCCAACCTATATTAATTCCATGAACCCGATCCAAAAAATCCCATCCGCCCGTTATCTTGCCGTGGCATTGCTTGCTGCCAGTCTCTCCCCATTCGTCTTCACCGGCTGCTCCAAGGAAGAGAGCAAAGATACCGGTGCCACGATTAAAGAAGCCTATCAGGACTCCAAAACTGCAGTGGCCAATGCGTGGGATTCCGTGAAGTCCTACACGTTTGAGAAACGTTCCGATTTCAGCGCGAGTGCAAAGGCCTTGACCGCCAAAATGGATTCTCAGATCAGCGAACTGCGCGCCAATTATTCGGACGCCAAAGCCAGCGCCAGCCGCAAGGCTGCCATGGCCGAGCTGAAGGACTCCGAAGCCGACTACAAGGCGAAGCTCGACGCCCTCGGCACCGCGACCGCCGACACCTGGGACAGCGCCAAGCAGAATGTGATCTCCTCATGGGACAAGCTCCAGGCCAGTTACTATAAGGCAAAAACCGATTGAGTCAGGGTTAGGTCGATCCGCTGATTTTCCCTGTCGCCGGCCCGAATTCACTGCCGGCCGTTTGTGGGTTCATGCAAACAAAGCTAATTTTTACCCGAACGATTTGGTCCTTTTCCCGCGTTGACCGGGCGGGCTGGAAGGGTAGTTACAACCCTCCACTCGATGAACCGGGTATACATCAAAACTTATGGGTGCCAGATGAACGAACGCGACAGCGAGGCCGTGGCGGCTTTGCTTCGCGCCCGGGGCTACCGCTTGGTGCAGGATGAAAACGCCTGCGATGTCATGCTGCTCAACACCTGTTCCGTCCGTGACGCCGCCGAACAGAAGGCCATCGGCAAGGCGGCCAATGTATCCCAGAAACGGAAACGCAACCCGCGTTTCATCCTCGGTATCCTCGGTTGCATGGCGCAGAACCGCGGGGCGGAGCTGCTCGACGCGTTGCCGGACGTGGACCTGATCGTTGGCACCCAGAAATTTCATCAGGTGCCGGACTATCTCGACAACCTGCGCGCCGCGCAGGCAGCCGGTGCCCCGATCGGCAACACCATCGTCGATATTGCCGAGGAAGCCGGTTCGCAAAACACCATTCGCTATCATGTGTTGGAAGAGTCGCAGGTCACCGCTTTCGTTTCCATCCAGCAGGGCTGCAACATGGATTGCGCGTTCTGCATCGTGCCCAAAACCCGTGGCGACGAACGCTCGCGGCCGATGCACGAAATCGTTCGCGAGTGCGAACAACTGGCCGAGCGCGGCGTGCGCGAGATCACTCTCCTCGGCCAGATCGTCACCAGCTATGGCCGGCGCGATTACGAACACACGGGCGGCATCACGCCTTTTGTCCAACTGCTCGAACGCATCAACGCCATCCCCGGCATCCGCCGCATCCGCTTCACTTCGCCGCATCCGCGTGGGTTTAAGGACGACCTGATCCAAGCCTATGGCCGGCTGGAAAAACTCTGTGAATACGTCCACCTGCCGCTGCAATCGGGCAGTGACCGGATCTTGAAAGCCATGAACCGTCCTTATTCACGCGACCGCTACAAACAGATCATCGACGACCTGCGCCGCGTGCGGCCCGACATGTATTTCTCGACAGACATTATCGTCGGCTTCCCCGGGGAGACCGAGGAAGATTTCCAGCAGACGCGCGAGCTGTTCGAGACGTGCAATTACGACATGGCGTATGTTTTCAAGTATTCCATCCGCACCGGCACGCCCGCCGCCACGCTGGCAGATCAAGTCCCCGATGAGGTGAAGGAGTCGCGCAACAATCAGTTGCTCGCCATCCTCGCCGCCAACTCCGACCGCCGGAACGCCACTTTGCTCGGCACGACGCAGGAAGTGCTGGTGGAAGGGCCGGACAAGAAAGGCCGCGGGTTCATGGGTCGCACCCGGGGCAACCGGATTGTCCATTTCGAGGCCAACCCCCGCCTCGTCGGCGAACTGGTGCCGGTTAAGATCGAACGCGCCTCCACGGCAGTGCTTTATGGTTCGCTGGCATTTCTGAGTGGTTAATCGTTCTCGTTCTCATAATCCTAATCGTTCTCTTCCTATGAATCCTCCGCTTTTCGATCACGAGAAACTTCGCGCCTATCAAGAAGCCATTCGCTTTGTGACCTGGGTTGGACCGATCATCGAGAAACTCCCGGCCAAATTAGCGGCCAAAGATCAACTGGACCGCGCCAGCACGAGCATTGTGCTCAATATAGCTGAAGGAAATGGCAAACGCTCCCACCCTGATCGATGCCGTTATTTGGATATTTCCCGCGGATCTGCTCTGGAATCTGCCGCCTGTCTTGATGTGCTGGTAGCGCGATGTGCGCTCAACCGTGAGGAAATCGTCGAGGGTAAGACGATCCTTCACGGCGTAGTATCGCTGGTCGCGGGATTAATTGCCCGATTTAACGGAAATGTGCAGGAAGATCAGGCTCCCTATGGTTCTGAGCTTGTGGAGAATGAAAACGAGTAAGAGAACGAGAACGATTTTAAATCATGAATCTTCTCCTCGCCACCCTGCTCCCCGGTTTGTTTCTCGTGCTGCTTGGCGGCCTGCTTTTGTGGAATGATCCGCGCATCAGTTCCGCCGCGAAGGCTCTGCCGCGATCTAAACAAGCTGCTTGGCTGTTTTTTGGGGCCGGGGCCGCGTGGTTTCTCTTTCGCCTTTCCCGCGTCGGCGAGTCGGATCTGATTTTCTTTCAGGAACCCCGGCCCCTGATGATCGGTTTTGGCGTGCTGGCGGTGCTGGCTTTCATCTATACGCCGGACTTTCTCGCCGTACGCGGGCTTTGCGTTTTGATGATTCTGGCGGGCGAACCGTTGCTCTATGCCGCCTACATGGAGTGGAGCCATCCGCAACGATTGCTCATGGTCTCCGCCGTGTATGCCGGCCTGATCATTGCGCTTTATCTCGCGGCTGCACCCTACCGGTTGCGCGATTTTTTTGAATGGCTGTTCGGCTCCACCGGCCGGGCGCGCCTCCTCGGGACCATTCTGCTCGTCTACGGGCTCGCCACTTCCGCCGCAGCGTTCACCTACTGAACGATGGCGACGAACCCCACGGCCTTGCTCATACTCGCCGGCCCGGCCGGGGTGGGCAAAAGCACGCTGTGCGACCGATTGGTGCAGGAGGTGCCAAACTTCGAGCGCGTCGTCACCGCCACCACGCGGCCGCACCGGCCCAATGAAGTTGATGGCCGCGATTATCATTTTCTGAGCGAGGCCCAGTTCGACGCCAAGTTGGCCGCCGGGGAATTTCTCGAGTGGGCCTGGGTGCATAAGCGCTACCGTTACGGCACCCTCAAGTCCGCTGTACTCGACCGGCTGCCACACACAAGCCTGGTCATGAATGTCGATGTGCAAGGCGTGAGAAGCATCCGCGCCGCTGCGCAAACCATTCCGCTCCTCAAAGCCAAACTGGTCACCATGTTTGTCGCGCCTGATTCCATGGAGGTGTTGCGCGAACGGCTGGAAGGGCGCGGCCCGGTCAGCGCCGAGGAGCTGGAACGCCGGATGCAAAGTGCCGAGCTCGAGATGGCCGAGCGCAATTCCTACGACTACGTCATCCACAGCGGCACGAAGGAGCAGGATTTCCTCGCCCTGCTGGCCTTCTGGGAGCAAGCCCAGCGGAAATTAAGAAACGGGTAGGTCGTCGGTTATGAGCACCCGTTTTCCCGTCACCGATCACTGTGATGGACGCCATTTTTTTAATCCCGATGGCGTGCAGGCACGGTCCTTCATGGATCTGCCCAAGTGGTGGTGGCAGCGGATGATTTTGGGCCAGGGCGAACGCTGGCCAAAGTCTGTGCCCGCATCGCAGGTTCCGCAGTTGCCAGCCGAGATTGCTGAAGGAGACGTCGCAGCAACCTTTATTGGCCACGCGACTTTTCTTCTGCAATTCACCGGGCTGAATCTGCTGACCGATCCGGTTTTTTCCGAGCGGGCCAGTCCCCTTTCCTGGGCCGGGCCGAAACGTGTTCGCCCGCCGGCACTGAGCCTCGCCCAGTTGCCCCGCGTCGACGTCGTGCTCGTCAGTCATAATCACTACGATCATCTCGATCTGCCCACGCTTCGTTGGCTGGCCCGAGAACATCGACCCCTGATCGTCACCACACTGGGCAACAAAACCTGGCTGGAAAAACGCGGGGTGGCCAACGTGGTGGAACTCGATTGGTGGGAATCCCACCGCGTTTCCGTCGACTTCGAGGTGACCGGCACACCTGCCCATCATTTCGCCGCGCGCTGGCCCTGGGATCGCTGCGAAACACTCTGGGGTGGATTCATGATCCGGACCGCCCACGGCAGTATTTTCTTCTGTGGCGATTCGGGTTGGGCCGGACACTTTGCCGAAATCCGCCAGCGCCTTGGCGCCCCCGACCTTGCCCTATTGCCCATCGGGGCCTACGATCCCCGCTGGTTTCTCGAACCGGTGCACATGAATCCCGATGAGGCGGTGCGGGCCCATCTCGCCCTCGGGGCCCGGCGGAGCATCGCCATGCATTACGGCACCTTTCAACTGACGAACGAAGGCATCGACGCGCCATTACACGCTCTCGCCGCCGCGCGAATCGCCCACGGGGTGGGCGAAAAAGATTTCACCGCCCTCGAATTCGGAGCGACGCGGTCCGGGCCATTGCGTGGTGTTTGATACCAACATCCTTTGGTAGGGCGAACCGGCTGCGGTGAGCCACGGCTCGGCCGGGACGCCTCGCCCTGCCTCAAAATCCAAGAGCTCACTCTTCCGTGGTTACATAGTGACAGCCTTTGCTCACGGGATTGAGAGAGGCGGCGTGCACGACGAGGAGAGCGGTTTGCACGGCGTTGCGAAGCTCGATGAGCTCGCGCGTCGGCCGGCAATCGCGATAAAAAGCCTGGATGTCCTCGCGCAGCTCGAGCAAAATCCGCCGGGCGCGGGCCAGCCGGCGCGCCGAACGGATGATCCCGGCATAATTCCACACGGTCTGCTGGATTTGCTGCATGTCCTGGCGGATGAGCAGGGGGTCGGGAGATTTGTTCGGGCTCTGCCAGGTCCGCGGCACCGGCAGATGAAATGGGTTGGTTCGCAATTCGGCCACATCGGCGGCCGCGGTGGCTTTAGCGCTGACGAGACACTCCAGCAGCGAGGTGCTGGCCAGACGGTTGGCCCCATGCAATCCCGTGCAGGCGGTTTCGCCAATGGCGTTGAGGTGCCGGACATTGGTGCGTCCGTGGAGATCGGCATGCACGCCGCCACAGGAGAAATGCGCCGCGGGCACGACGGGGATGAGCGCACGCGTGATGTCGACGCCATTGGCCAGACAGCGCTCGTAAATGCCGGGAAAGCGTTCGCGAATAAATTCCGGCTTCAGCGACGACAGATCGAGATAGACGCACGCATCACCGTTTTCGGCGAGATGCTGCTGAATGGTGCGGGCGACGACATCGCGCGGCGCCAACGAACCGCGCGGGTGCGCCGCGTCCATGAAACGCCCACCGCGCGCATCGACCAGCACGGCGCCTTCGCCTCGCAGCGCCTCGGTGATCAGAAACGGCTGAGAACCTTTTTTGAAAAAAACCGTGGGATGAAACTGCACGTATTCGAGATCGATGAGCCGCGCGCCCACGCGGTAGGCCATCGCCACGCCGTGCCCCACGCTGCCGGGCTGGTTCGTGCTGTGCAGAAAAATTCCGCCCAAGCCGCCCGTGGCCAGAATGGTTTTCTTGGCCACCACCGCCATGACTTCGCCGGTGGCGGTATCAAGCGCGTAGCAGCCGAAACAGGTCAGCGGCTCATAGCGGTCGCGTTGTTCGGAAGAATTGTGCGAAAACGTGAGCAGATCCACGGCGACAAAACCGCTCCGGCGGGTGATATTCTTCGTCGCATCCACCTGGCGCGCCACCGCCGCAAGAATCGCGTGACCGGTTGCATCCTTGGTGTGGATGATACGGCGTTCGCTGTGCCCACCCTCACGCGTGAGGTGCAACGCGCCCGAGGGTTCGCGATCAAACCCGACATGCAGTTCGTCGAGGAGCAGTTCCTTGACCGCCGCCGGACCTTCGCGGACGAGTTGCTCGATGGCCGCGGGATTGGCGGTGCCGTCGCTGGCCTCGAGAATATCGCGGGTGAGTCGCTGCGGGTCGGGCGCCGTGTCGTAGATGATGCCGCCCTGCGCCCAATCGCTGTTGGCCTGGAGCGGTGCGCCAAGGGAGAGCAGCTCCACCTTGAGACCGGCCTGGGCGGCTTGCAGCGCATAGGCGGAACCGGCCAGACCCGCACCCAGGACAAGACAGTCGGTTTGGATAATTTGCATTCAGGTTTTTATTTGCGCCGGCTGCGGCGTGCCGGCCGGATATCCAGGCTCAGATCGACCGCCAAGGCCGAGTGCGTAAGCGCCCCGATGCTGATCACATCCACGCCGGGCAAGGCGTAGTCGAGCAGCGTCTCGTAGCGCACGCCGCCCGAAACTTCCACCGTGGCGCTGCCCGCGATGATCATCACGGCCGCGCGCACCTGGGCGGGAGTCATGTTATCGAGCAAAATTACGCCGGCTCCGGCGCGGCAGGCCTCGCGGACTTCCGCCATGGTCTTGGCCTCGACCTCGATCTTGGCAGTGTGCGGTGCGGCAAGCCGGCAAAGCTGGACCGCTTTCGTCAGCGAACCGGCGGCCGCGATATGGTTGTCCTTGATCAGCACATGTTCTCCCAGCGACGAACGGTGGTTGAAACAACCGCCGCAGCGCACCGCGTATTTTTCCAAGGCGCGATAGCCCGGCGTGGTTTTGCGTGTATCGACAATGCGCACGCCGGTTCCTTTCACCGCCTCGGCGTAACGTCGCGCCTGGGTCGCGATGCCGGAAAGCCGTTGCATGAAATTGAGCGCCGTGCGTTCGGCCGTGAGCAGGGAAGCGGTCGGACCCTCGAGCTGCAGAATCGCCTGACCCGCTTTCGCGCGGGCACCATCACGGACAAGCGCTTCCGACTTTATAGCCGGATCAACCCGCCAGAAAACGCGGGCGGCCACTGCAATTCCGCAAACCACGAGATCCTGTTTGGCATCGATGATGGCCCGACTGCGATGCGTGGGCGAAAAAATCGCCCGGCTGGTGACATCGCCGAGTCCGGCGTCCTCCTCCAAGGCAAGATCTATCAGTTGGTCGGTGCGGGGCGTGATCATGGAAATGGGTCTGGAATCGGAGAATTACTCAGTCGCCTGCAAGCAGGCCTCTACAAATCAATCTTTGGGTGCGAGCTCGAACATCCGATCTATGCAGCGGGCGGCGCGCCGGCGCAAGTTTTCGTCGAGAGTCACAATCTGGTCGGGCCGCGGGACAAGCAAGGCATCACGCACTTTCTCAAGGGAATTGAGCTTCATGTAGGGGCAGAGCCGGCAGCCGCCGATGAAGTTCTTCTCGGGCGTCTCGACCTGCAACCGGCCCACGAGTCCGCATTCGGTCAGCATGAGAAAGTAGGGCGCCACGGTGTTCTTGACGTATTTCATCATCGCCCCGGTCGAGCCGACAAAATCGGCCGCAGCGGCGACCTCGGGAGTGCATTCAGGGTGCGCCACCACTTTCAATCCGGGAAACCGCGCACGGGCGTCGGCGATGGCAGCCACGTCAAATTCGTCGTGCACGATGCAGGTGCCGTCGGACGAAATGATTTCCTTGTCGACACCACGGTGTTTCAGTTCCGCACGGACATTTTCGGCCATCAGCCGGTCGGGCACGAAAAGAATGCGGCGCGCCGGCAGCTTGGCGACAATGTCGTAGACGTTGCCCGAAGTGACGCAGACATCGCTCTCGGCCTTCACGTCGGCGGTGCTGTTGATGTAGCAGACGACGGTGGCATCGGGATAGAGTTGCTTCAACCGGCGCACGCCGTCACCGGTGATCGAGTCCGCCAATGAACAGCCTGAGCCGCGATCAGGCACGACAACCGTGGCATCGGGCGAAAGGATTTTTGCCGTCTCCGCCATGAACACGACGCCGGCAAAGAGAATGATCTTCGCCTTGGATTCGCGCGCCTTGAGGCTGAGGAAATAGGAATCGCCCTTGAAGTCGCCGACGCCGTAAATGATTTCCGGTTCGACGTAAGAATGCGTAAGAATGACCGCATTCTTTTCCTTTTTCAGCCGGTTGATCTCCAGAGTAAGCGGAGCGAAACCCTGGCAGGCCTGGTAATTCCAAGAGCGTCCCGGCGTGCAATCAGCGTGCATGAGCGCCTTGAAGAGGCGTTCGGTCTCGGCTTCGAGTTCGGCGGCAGTAAACGGGGGGGCGATCATGGCAGGGCGTTAAGGATAAAAAAGCCCGCGACTGCGAATGCGCAAACGCGGGCTGAAACAAATCGCGTCGGATTACATTTCCAACTGCGGCCGGGCGGCCTCCGGCCAGTCGATGTGGAAGAACTTGCCGCGGGGTTTGTCCACGCGCTCATAGGTGTGCGCGCCAAAGTAGTCGCGTTGGGCCTGAAGCAGATTGGCGGGCAAGCGGGCCGAGCGATAGCTGTCGTAGTAGGCGAGGGCGGAACTGAACGTCGGCGCGGCGACGCCGCACTCGGCGGCGAGCGAGACGACCTTGCGCCAGTTTTCCTGCGCCTTCTTCACGGTCTTGTTGAAGTACGGATCGAGGAGCAGATTGGCGAGCTTCGGATTGCGGGCGTAGGCCTCGGTGATTTTTTGCAGGAAGGCCGCGCGGATGATACAGCCACCGCGCCAGATCTGGGCGATCTCACCAAAGTTGAGCGTCCAGTTGTATTCCTTCTGCGCGGTGCGCATGAGCTGGAAACCCTGGGCGTAGGAACAGATCTTCGAGCAATAAAGCGCATCGTGGATGGCTTGGATCAGAGCCTTCTTCGAGCCGCGATATTTCTTGCCCGGTCCTTTGAGAATCTTCGAGGCGGCCACGCGCTCCTCCTTGATCGCGGAAATACAGCGGGCGAAAACGGATTCGGCGATCGTCGGAGCGGGCACGCCCATGTCGAGCGCATTGGTGGAGGTCCATTTGCCCGTTCCTTTCTGGCCGGCGGTGTCGAGGACGACATCAACGAACGCTTTCTTCGAGGCGGGATCCTTCTGCTTGAGGATGTCGGCGGTGATTTCGATGAGGAAACTGTCGAGCGCACCCGTGTTCCATTCGCTGAAAATCGCGCCCATCTCGGCGGCCTTGAGACCCAGCAATCCCTGCATGAGGGCGTAGGCTTCACAGATCATCTGCATGTCGCCGTACTCGATGCCGTTGTGGACCATCTTGACGTAGTGACCCGCGCCGTTTTCGCCGATGTAGGTCGCGCAAGGCACGCCGCCCACAATGGGCTTGCCGGGAGTGGCGCCGACGAGCGGCTTGCCGGTCTTCGCGTCAACCTTCGCGGCGATCGCATTCCAGATGGGAGCGAGCTCCTTGTAAGCGGCCGCATCGCCACCAGGCATGAGCGCCGGACCGAAACGCGCGCCTTCTTCGCCGCCGGAAACGCCGGAGCCGATGAAGCGGAGATTTTTTTCGCGGAGCGCTTTCTCGCGACGGATGGTGTCCGTCCAGAGCGCATTGCCGCCGTCGATGATGATGTCGCCCTGCTCCAGCAACGGAACGAGACCGTCAATGACCGCGTCGGTCGATTTGCCCGCCTGGACAAGGATGATCATCTTGCGCGGCTTGGCGAGAGACTGGACGAATTCCTCCAGGGTTTTGGTCCCGACGACACCGCCCGGGGTGCCGGGGTTTTCGGCGACGAATTTATCCGTTTTTTCCGTGGTGCGGTTGTAAACTGAAATCTGAAAGCCGTGGTCGGCGATGTTGAGAGCAAGATTTTGACCCATCACGGCGAGGCCGATGAGTCCGATATCGGAATGCGATTTAGTCATAATGAGCCGCGATCTGTAGCGACTGCCCACAGAAAGACCAATCTGATTTTTCACGCACTCCGGGGGTGACACAGCGCAGGGACTGCAAAGTGCTTAATGGGGCATTTGCTTATCTTTCTTATCCCGCACCACATCACTGGAAAAGAAAGGGACGAGATGATCAATCAGCGGAGTCAAAAATTTCGGTTCATTCCTTTGGCGGACCCAAGAGAAAAAGATGATAGTACCGGCTACGAAAACGGTTACGCCAAGAATTATCTTGTTCATTTTGAATATCTTGGGAATGACCACCAGCACGATGACGACGACTGCAATGACAATGCCGACCTTCAACCAAGTGTGGGGCGGTATGTCCTTCATGGCCTCGAGCGCGGTGACGGCAATCGTTAGCATGTGAATACCCTAGGTGGAATTGATTAGGAGACGAGAAATTTTGGATTAGGCCGTTGAATTAACCATTCCTTGGCAAATCAATGTCCCGCAGTCACCGAATCATTCATAGCGGGTTGGCAAACCGAAGTAATCCAACAGCCAGGCTTCCTTCCAGATTCGGAAGCGTCCTTCGGGCGTGATTTTGCCGTATTCTTCCCGCTCGGCATTGGGCACCAAGAAGCCCAGTTGCGTGTTGATCTGCTCCATCTGCCGCTGCTGTCGATTCAAATCATCCAAGGGATCGGTCTCCCACGGGACTGCCGTCTCATCCGCCTTTTTCAAACGCCCGAGGTGATAGTCAAGCATGTGGGGCAAAGTACGCCGCCACGGGCTGCGATCCACATACCAATTTTCAGGATAAAAACCGCCAAACGGGAGAAAAAAATTATCGGTGATGTAACGCCGTCCGCCCTGTGTTTCCGAAGCAAGGCTGTAGCAAACCGTGATGGCGCCATTTTCCTGCGGGAGAAACGCCACTTGCAGTCGCACGGTGTTTTCCCGGTTTTGATAAACCGAAACACGCAGCCAAATGCCGCCGCCGACCTCGGATTTAAGCGCCTGTACGGCGGTAAAATGATTGGCGCGGAGCCAATCCCTCACCTTGAGCAACCGTCGGTTGGTCGGCCACTCGCCGCCACCGGAGTTCAGAATGAATTTCGGAAACAAAGGCAGCGGACTCAGGCTGATGGCGCTTACCCGCAGCCAGTTGAAAGCCGATTCGGACAGCAACCAGAACAAGAAGGCCGAAACGAACACCACCCAATAAGGCCGGTCGATCCAATCGCTGCGCAAATTGGCTTCGGCCGCAAACAGGGCGAAGAGCAGCCAGCGCAACCAACGGATCGGTATCGCCAGCAAGGGGGACGAAACCCGCAAGTTAACGTACAGCAACAGCAGCAATACGGTTGTGGCCACGAGCAGGCAGGAAAGTGTCTCGGTCATGGACTGTTTCTGGCAGGAGGATTGAAAGGGCGGTTGCAAAACCCGCCCGAACGGCGGACGTTCAGCTCAATCGCACGGGCATGATGACACATACAAAATTTTCGAGGGTCTTGAAAACCCCGGGACTGACCTCATCCTTCACCTCGAAAAAGACCTCGTCCTTCGTCAGGGCGCGCAGAGGATCCATGATGAACTGCGGGTTAAAGGCGACCTGCAGCTCCGGACCGGTATAGGCGATGGCCATCGATTCGTGCGACTCACCGAAATCGGGGGAAGAAGCGGAGATTTCCAGCAGGTTGGTGCCGACCTTCACTTTAACCGAATTGGATTTTTCCGAGGTCACGAGGGCTGCGCGATGAACACATTGCAGAAACAACTCCCGTTCCAGTTTGATCCGCTGATGGGTCTCTTTCGGGATGACCTGATGATAGTTGGGGTAGTTTCCTTCCACCACTTTCGAAAACAAATAGATGTTGTCGAAAAGCCCGCTGGTGTCCTTGCCGGTTTCGATCTGGAAAGCCGCCCGGCGTTCGTTGAAGGAAATCGTCAGCTTGTCGCCTTTCCCGAGCAAACGAAGCAACTCCGCCACCGTTTTGGCGGGAAGAATAATTGCTCCTGCGCTGGCTGCGGGAACCGGCAGTTCCTTGCTGACCAGAGCCAAGCGACGGCCATCGGTCGCGACCAAGGAAAGTTTGCCGTCTTTAAAATTGAAATAAACCCCGGCGAGAATGTAACGGGTTTCGTCCGTCGACTGCGCATACGCCACATTGCCCAGCATCGTGGCCAGTTCGCCCTGTTCGAGGGTAAACGTCTTGTCGTCGCCGGTGTCGGGCAGTTTCGGAAATTCTTCCGCGCCGATGCCCATGATTTTAAAATGAGAGCCGCCGGAGGAAAGTTTCACCTGATGATTTGCCGCCACATCAAGCGTGACATCGACATTGGGCAGTTCCCTTACAATCCCGGCCAAACGTTTGACCGGCAGGGTCACGCTGCCGCTTTCCTTGACCTCCGCTTTTATTTTGCAACGGATGCCCAGATCAAGATTGGTGGTGGATAGGGAAATATGATCCTTCTCCGCTTCGATCAATACATTGCTCAGGATCGGCATCGCGGCTTTGGAGCCGACGACATTGAGGACTTGGGCAAGACCGTTGCTGAAGTGATCGCGGTTGATCTTAAATTTCATCGGGACAGGGGTGCGTTAGGAGTTCTTCCCAGACAATGGATGAATAGATAGTATTCAATAAGGAAGTATCACTATTACTATAGGCTGCAAATATCGTGATAACTTGGCTTTTATCGAGCAGGAACGGGCAGGCGGACGGTTGTGAAGCAAAGCAACCAAGGTGCGAATAAGCCGGGGATTATTCACCGAAAGCGGTTATTCAGAAGTTTCCTGACGTTTCTTCACGACTTTATTCCGAAGCATGCGCCGTTGGGCATGGCGGACGCTTCGCTGGTAATGGGCAAACAGGCCATAGCCGATATAACCGAGAAAAAGAAAGAAAACGGCGATTTCATGCAGCCTCCACGCAACCACGCCGACGATGAAAACCAAAACCGCAGTCCGCAGGCGGGTTTTCAGGTGCCAATCCACCTGTTTAAAGCTCGGATAGCGAATGGTGCTGACCATCAGGAACGAGACAAGAATGAGAATGAAAGGCAGCGCGAGAGCCCATTGCCGCAGCTCCCGAGCATTGGCCGAGAGGTTCAACAACAACAGCACCATGGAAGCCACGGTACCGGCGGCGGCCGGAATGGGCAGACCGACAAAATCCTTACTTGATTCAGCCTCCCCGCGGTAGAGCAAGGGATGGGTGATGACATTGAATCGTGCCAAGCGGACGGCACCGCAGAGCAGATAGATGAAGGCGATAAGCCAACCATAATCACGAAACCACTGGTAATCTTCCCGCGGGGCCAGAATCAGGAAGAAAACCATCAAGGCCGGAGCCATGCCGAATGAAATCACATCCGCGAGTGAATCGAATTCCGCCCCGAAAAGGGAGGTCCGCCCGATCATCCGGGCCACCCGGCCGTCCAAGGCATCGAAGATCACAGCAATCAATATGCACCAGACGGCTTGAGTGTAGAGGGTCGTGGACGACAAATCCACATGCGAAGCCGCATAATCTCCGCCGTCTGAAAGCATACGCGCCTGGATGCACCGGATGATCGCCCCAAAACCGCAAAACAGATTCCCGGCCGTCATCAGATTGGGCCAAAAATAGATGCGGCTGGCTTGATTGACGTGGTACGGGTTGTCGCGTTGGACGGGATCGGGCATGGCTCGAGACTATTTGGTAAGACTCTCGAGATATTTCCAGAACTTACTGTGTTGCTCGACCAGTTGCTGTTCGGAGACCGGCAATTTGAGCCGGAAAAGGGCATCTTCCAAGGAATCCTTGTGCAAGATATAATGCGTGTGGAGCTTGTCTTCCTGTACCGTGAAATAAAAACGGAAATCGCCGGCGCGAAGACGGTAGAAATCCGTGCCCTTCCGGTTGAATTTGCCCAACGGCTCCCGCGGATGAGCCAGGTCGGCCGGAGTGATCTGGCTGATCGGTTCGATGGCGGACATCTGCGCGAGCTTGTCGAGCCGGTTGAGCTCGCGCATGCTTTGTTCCGAGAAAGTGACTTGATACATGGCTGAAGGTGTGGACCGTTGGAAAGACTGCGTTATCCATTTCCCGGCTGTCAGCAACGATTATCCCCCGGAATGGAAGTCCTGCCTTTACGGCGAGTCGAACGATCTCAGGTTTTTTTGCCAAAGGCGGGATCAACCTTGACCAGCGCCGTGGCGACAAACGACGGGAGCGTGGCCACGCAGACCCAGACAAAGAAATTCACATAGCCGACGTGCTCCTGGATCTTGCCGGCCACCAGGCCGGGCAGCATGATGCCTGCGGCCATGAAACCCGTACAAATCGCATAGTGGGCGGTTTTGTGTTCCCCCTCGGCGATCATCATCATGAAGACCATGTAGGCGGTAAACCCAAAGCCATAGCCGAACTGTTCGGCCCCGAGCGCGGCGTTGATCAGAAAAAGATTTTCCGGCTGCGCGACTGCCAGCAGGAGAAAAACCACGATGGGCAGATGCATGACAAAAATCATCGGCCACAGCATCCGGCGCAGACCGTGCCTTGAAACCAGCCAGCCGCCCAACAATCCGCCGCCCAGCAAAGCCGCCACGCCCACCACGCCGTTCGCCAAACCCAACTGCTCATTCGTCAGTCCCAGCCCTCCTTTGTCCCGTGGATCGAGCAGAAACGGCTCCACCAGTTTCAAGGCGAAGGCCTCGGCCAGCCGGTAAACCAGAAGAAAAAACAGGGCGACGATGACGTCCGGCTTGCGGAAGAACAGGCCGAAGACCCGCAGCGCATCCATGAACGTCGGCCGTGCCCGGTTTGCATCGGTCCTTTCCGCAATGACCGGCAGGGTCCGCCCATGATAGAGAGCTGCGAACAAAAACAAGAGAGCGAGCAAAATGAAAATGCCGCTCCACGCCTGGGTGGCACTGCCCGTGATGCCCAGCAGCCGGCCCGCCAGCCACACCAGCCCGCCTTTGCCTGCCAGCGTGGCAAGTTTGAAGCAGGTGCTGCGCACGCCCACAAACGCGGCCTGCTGCTCCGGCGGCAGTGCGTGCAGATAAAACCCGTCCGCCGCGATGTCGTGCGTCGCCGAGCTGAAAGCCATGAGCCAGAGCAGCACCACGACCGAGCGGACAAAATCCGACGCCGGCACCGTGAGCGCAATCAGACCAAAGGCGAGGCTGATGACGAATTGCAGCGCGATGATCCACTGGCGTTTTTTGCCGAACAGATCCACCAGCGGGGACCAGAGCGGTTTGATGACCCACGGCAAATAAGGCATGCTCGTATAGAAAGTGATGTCGGCGTTCGAGACATTCAGGTTTTTGAGCATCACCACCGACAGGCTGGTCATCACAGCGTTGGGCATCCCTTGGCAGAAATACAGCGACGGAACCCAGCGCCACGCATGGGGCGGATTCGGGACAGGTTTTTCCATGAGTGAGATTGGGATATGACCGGTTGTCTGCCGGGCGCAATGGCGGAGAGCGGCCTGCCGCGGCTAGGTTGAGCAAAGGGTGCGTGATAAAAGCGAGAATTTGACTGGCAGGAATGGCCTGAAATTTGCTATCTTCAAATTATGAAACGCCATCTTATCCTTGTCCTCACGGCCATTTCACTTGCTGCGGCTCCGGTGGCTTTCGCCCATCCCGGACATGGTGGGCACGAGCTGACTTGGGATTACGGCCATCTCGCCGCGCATCCGATCGCAACCCTCGGATGTTTTCTCGTGATCATTGCGCTGGCGGAGATCGGCTGGCGTTTTCTGCGGCCTGCTGCTGAGGCGCAGACTGGGAAGACCGCAGCGGCCAAAGCTTCGCGCCAGGATCGCTGAGCCGGTTTTATTGTCTTTGGATTGGTTGGGGGTGGGAGCGGCTTTATGCCGCGATGGTTTGTCGGATCGCGGCATAAAGCCGCTCCTACAAGAAGGAATCACAGTTTTCGCGGCGCACACGCGAGGTGAGGAAAATATCCCGCCAGAAGCTGGCGCAGCTCCAGAACGGTTTGTCGCAGCCGGATGCTGTCTGCGGCCACGCACTTGACGCTCCAGCCGCCGCGGCGCAGCGCACTTACGCCCAGCCAGGTGCCGTCGCGATGCAACGCGGCCACTGCAGGAATCCAGTCTGCCGGACCCTCGGCGATCAGCACGGCATTGCCAAAACACGCGGTTGGTCCCGAGCCGGACAATGCAGCCAATGCGCGCAGATCCGCGCCGGATTGTTCGAAGCGCTCGCGCAAAATAAGTTCGCCGCCGAGCCGTACGTCGACCTCCACACACAGCTTTTCCCACTCCCACGCCTCGCCGTGGCCCACGCGGCCGGGCATCAGCAAATCGGCGAAAAACACCGCACCACCCGCGGCCACCTCAATATGCGTCGTCTGCCGGTAGCGACAGCCCCGATGCGGCACGAGCGGCTCGGGCAACACTTCCAACCATCCCCCGGCGGCGACGGTGAAATGCTGCCGGCACTCCGCCGCGCCCTCCTTCATCTTGAAAACCCGGCTCGCACTCGGCGTGGTGACGAGCAGCGCGGCTCCATGCTTGACGGAGATGGCCGATTCCAACCGGTCGCCCGAAAGAATGCCGGCAGTGGGATTCACCACCTGCACCAACAAGGTCCGCGAGTCTTCATCCCAATACGGCTTGCTGATGTGGTAGGGCGCGCGAAACGATTGGGTGGCGAGCACCGTGCGGCCGTCGGGTCGCGCCTCGGCGCGCAGTGCCAGTTGTCCGGAGAATTCAGCCATGGTGAACACCATGAATGAGTGTAGGTGGCGCGCTTGCCGTGCCACGTTGCAAGGCCAGCTCGCAACCTACCTGTTCACGCCCCTTCATGCTTTGGCTTTCTGTCCGAACAATACCTCGCGTTCAATCCAAGCGATCACTTGGTCGAGATTGTGTTCACGCTTCAGGTCGCAAAACAGAAACGGCCGTGCGCCGCGCTGAATTTTCGCGTCGCGCTCCATCACGCCGAGATCGGCGCCGACCAGCGGAGCGAGATCAATTTTATTGATGATGAGCAGATCGCTGAACCGAATCGCCGGTCCGCCCTTGCGGGGAATTTTGTCCCCTTCCGCGACGTCGATCACATAGATGAAGGCATCAACCAGCTCCGGCGAAAACGTGGCCGTAAGATTATCTCCGCCGCTTTCGACGAGCAGCAATTGCAGGTCGGAAAACTTTGTTTCCAGCGCCCGGCACGCCTGTTCGTTCATCGTGGTGTCGTCGCGGATGGCGGTGTGCGGACAGCCGCCGGTTTCGACCCCGGCGATCCGCCCGGCGGGCAGCGCGCTGTGCTTGATGAGAAACTGCGCGTCTTCGGAACAATAGATATCGTTCGTGACAACAGCCATCGAGTAGCGTTCGCGCAAACGCTGACACAGTTTGAGACAGAGCATCGTCTTGCCGGAGCCAACCGGACCGCCGATGCCGATGCGAGGAGAGCGTTTCATAGGAAGAGATTTTGGGTCACAGAGAACACAGAGGGCGCCGAGCAAGGCACCAGGCGATGAACCAGATGTGAGGCAAAAGTCTCTGTGCTCTCTGTGTACCTCGTGCCTTTCCTCTGTGTCGAAAAATAAAGACTGTCCTGGTCGAATGCATCGAATCAAGAAATGAACATCCGCGCTTCAGCCGTCTCGTGCCGCGCTGCCGCGATGTCGAGCCATGGATTGAACCAGCCGATTTCATCGAACGGCACTGCTTCTGCCCTTGCAATATTCATTGGCGCTTCATCCAGTGCTTCGGTCAGCAGCGACTGGCTCGCGTTCTGGCCCAGCCGCAGGACTTTCATCGCGGCCGAGAGCAGCGAGGCGATGGTGGCGTAGGTGATGCCAGATAAAACCGCGGTGAGCGGCGCTCCGAGCACGCGGCCTTCGAGTGCGGCGGAAACCGAAGGCGAATGGGGCCACGCTTCGGCCGTGGCGCGTTGCAGAAATTCCCGGGCAAGCGGATGCGCGCGCAGATTGGCCATCAGTTCTGCCCGCTGCCGCCCGATATTGTCGGCGGCGAACCGTGCCTCCCTGGCGGTTTTGAGCGCGGAGGAAAGCCGGCAGATTTCTCCGAGTCTTTTCCAGTCGGGAGTTTCAAAAGCGCGCCAGGCATGCGCAGCCAGTGGCAGCTCCGTGTGTCGCAGTGCCGGCAGGGTGGAGCGAAAAACAAATTCCCTCAACGTCGCGCGATCGCGCACGACACCCTCCTGCACGAGCGCCTCCAGCCCGAATGAGTGCGCATAGCTGCCGGTCGGATAAAACGAATCGCCCGCTTGCAGCAGCCCGACGATCCAGGCTGCGGATGCAGGTTGCGTTACCGAGCGAATGCGACATCCGTCACTCGCCTCGCAACCTCCGGACGCGTTTGCATTGACGTCAATGTTTGTGACTGGGTCCGAGTTCATTGGGGGATTGATCACCGCGCGCAAAACGTCCGGGACGAAAAAGTGCGGTCGTGGGAGTGAAAGGGACTTTCAGTCGTTCGAGCAACTGACGCACTGCCGGTTCATCCGTGGTAAGAAGCCGTTTGGACTCGGCCGAGAGTTCGAGGTGCAGATTGCCAATGGCCCAGCCAATGCCGGCCGCGGCGGAGGGCGCGACATCGAGGGAAATTTCCAACACCGCTTCAGGCAATTGCCGGATAACGTAACGCGCGATACTGGTCTGCCAGATCGTATCACCGTCCTTGAGCGGGGCATTCAATTCGAAACCAAACTCCAGGCCGTCATCCGCCGCACCGCGCCAGAGCCGCTTCGCCAGCTTCTGCCGCTCCACGGACACCGCCACTTCGGGGAGCGCGAGATCGGTTTGGGCGATGGGGAAATGGATGATCTGCATAGGTGGTCAGTACAGGAAGGGAATCAAGGCATCGCCAAAGGCAGAGATTCGTTGGTAAATCGACGGTAGATCCTGAAGTCGCGTGCATTCGTGGTCACGAGCGTGGCTTCCGGGTGTAGCTCACTGAGCACGACCAGCGACGCATCGGCGGCATCCATGCGTTCGTACTTCACCATGAGTTCCTGAGTGCGCAAAAGATGTCTCGGCCAGAGGGGATGCAGGACAAGGGCTCCCTCCCGTACCAAGGCCAGCAGCGCCTGAACCATTGCGGTGTTTCCGCCCAGATGATAGAGGGCTTCGCCGAGTACGATCTCCGTCGTGTGCAGGATACCGGACCGACGGCGCAAGGCGCCGACACTCCACTGGTGCCATTGATCCGTCGCGTTGAACCAGCCGATCAACGGACCCGCATCCACCAGGGTCTTAACTTCCATAGCCTTCGCGGGTGGAGAGATCGCGCGGGCCGCTGAACATACCCCGATAACGCTCGGCCAGCTTGGCAAAATCCGGCGCCTCGCCGGCGACTTCCTTTTCGAGCGCCCGGCGGGCCAGAGTGGAGATCTTTTCGCCGCGTTTTTTCGCCGCGCTGCGCAGTTTCTTGTCGAGACTGCCGGGTAGTTTGACGGTGAGCGAGGTCATGGTCTTACCGTAGTCTTACCGAGTCTGTCGTCAAGCCCCGGCCTTTCTCCAGGGCTTTGGCCCGTCGGCATCAGACGGTTGGTTATGACCGCAGATTCAGGATGATCACGGATGGGACGTTTTCACCGATCAAGACGACAAACGGCAAAGCCAGATCCTGTTTCTCAGTCCCCTGTTCCCGTTGGTGGCGTACTTGTCGCGGCGCGTTCAAGTTCGAGCACATGGACAACCCAAACGCCGACGCCTTCGGATCGGTCAAGAAAACATTACCCCGTTTCCGTCGTTCAATCCAAAACTAACAAAACACGGCCAGACCCCATCGGAACGGCCGCTGCAAACAACCAAGCCCGCTCAGACCCCATTTTTGGTTATGTTTTCGCAGGTGGTGTGCTTGCCGCGTCACGTTCACAGTCGAGAACGTGGCCAACCCCAAACGCCTCCTCCTCGGATTGGGTCTTAAATCTAAAACTAACAAAGCCCTCGCTGACCCCATCGGAACGGCCGACCCCATCGGAACGGCCCACCTGGCGCATGAAGAATTACGGAAATTTTCCTGCTTCTAGATCTTCCAAGCAATGAGCCATAACCGAATGAAATTTGGCAAATGCTTCGTCGACATTCACGCGATCCGATTCAGGAACCAATGGAGTGACTTCTTTGTGTAGCTTATCGGCCATTGCGGGGACCTTCCTTGCTTCTTCAACACAGCCTTCCCAGCACGTTTTCGTGTTTGGTCCCGGTTTCCCGTATTTAGCGATACCATTCTTTGCTGCCGTCCACAGCGAATCTATCAACCGCATCTCTCGATCAATTGTCTCAAGATCAAATCGAGCTCTTAACTCATCTTCAGCTTTCTTCCCGTGACTCTTTTCAGTGATGTCTTTTACCGTAGGGACAATCGCATCAAGCAGTGTCTTAACACGAGCAAATGATTCATTCTCCTCTTTAGGGGAAGATGCAAATCCACTGATCACCAAAGCGAACAATATGATAATTATTTTCATATGATAGGCAGCCGTTTGATTATGAATTGGTTAAGCGGCCGCTGCAATCAAAACAAGAAGTACCGCTGCGCCATGGGAAGAAGTTTGGCCGGCTCACAGGTGAGATGAACGCCGTCGGCTTTGACGGTGTAGGTCTCGGGGTCGACCTCGATTTTCGGGAGGGCGTCGTTGAGGACCATGTCCTTTTTGCCGATCTTGCGGCAGCTCTTCACGGCTTCAAGGCGACGGCGGAGGCCGAGGGACGTGAGCGCGCCGGTGTCAAGTGAGGCTTGGCTGACGAAGGTCACATTGGTCGAGGCGATCGCGCGGCTGGCGGCGCCGAATTGTGGGCGGTAGAACGTCGGTTGCGGCGTGGGGATGGACGCGTTCGGGTCGCCCATGTTGGCCCAGGCGATGAAACCGCCTTTGAGCACGACCTCAGGCTTCACGCCGAAGAGCGCGGGCTTGAACACCACGAGATCGGCGAGTTTGCCGACTTCGAGCGAGCCGACGATGTGCGAAATGCCGTGGGCGATGGCGGGATTGATCGTGTATTTCGCGAGGTAGCGAAGAGCACGGAAGTTGTCGGCGGCGGGATGCGACGCGCCACTGAGTCCGCCAAACTGCAGCTTCATCTTGTGCGCGGTTTGCCAGGTGCGGATGATAACCTCGCCAATGCGGCCCATCGCCTGCGAGTCGGACGACATCATGGAAATCGCACCGAGATCGTGGAGGCGATCCTCCGCCGCAATTGTCTCGGGGCGGATGCGTGACTCGGCGAAGGCGACGTCCTCCGGAATCTTCGAGTCGAGGTGATGGCAGACCATCAGCATGTCGAGATGCTCGTCGATCGTGTTCACCGTGAAAGGACGCGTCGGATTGGTGGAGGACGGCAGCACATTCGCCTCGCCGCACACGCGGATGATGTCAGGTGCGTGGCCGCCACCGGCACCTTCCGAGTGAAAAGTGTGAATGGTGCGGCCCTTGAAGGCCTTGATCGTGTCGCCGACGTAGCCGGACTCATTGAGCGTATCGGTGTGGATGGCGACCTGGACATCGAGTTCGTCGGCCACGCCGAGGCAGGTGTCGATCGCGGCGGGCGTGGTCCCCCAATCCTCGTGGAGTTTCAGGCCAATGGCGCCGGCGAGGACTTGTTCGCGCAGCGGTTGCGGCGTGCCGCAGTTGCCTTTGCCGAGAAAGCCGAGGTTCATCGGATAGGATTCAGCGGCTTCGAGCATGCGGTGGAGATTCCATGCGCCGGGTGTGCAAGTGGTGGCAAACGTGCCGTGCGCCGGGCCGGTGCCGCCACCGAGCATGGTCGTAACGCCGGAGGAAATCGCTTCGTCGATTTGTTGCGGACAGATGAAATGAATGTGGGTATCGATGCCGCCGGCCGTGATGATGCTGCCTTCACCGGCGAGTACTTCGGTCGCGGCGCCGACGATCATTGGGTTTTTCTTTTTGGTGCGCGGATCGACAAAAATCGAACCGATGCCGCTTTGGATGCCGGGATTGCCGGCGTGGCCGATGCCGACGATGAGGCCGTGCTTGATGCCAATGTCGGCCTTGATGACGCCGAGGATCGGATCGAGGATGAGGGCGTTGGTGATGACGAGATCGAGCGACTCGGCATCGAGCGCGGTGGGCGACTGGCCCATGCCGTCGCGGATGACTTTGCCACCGCCGAACTTGATCTCGTTGCCATAGCCGCCGCCTTCGGCGATGAGGTCGCGCTCGACCTGGACAAAGAGTTCGGTGTCGGCGAGGCGCACGCGGTCGCCCACGGTAGGGCCGAACATCTCGGCATATTGGCGGCGGGAGAGTTTTAGAGACATGGGGAAGAAAGGCGGATTTTTAACCACTAAGGGCCACTAATTGGCCACTAATCTCGGAAAGTTCATCATTAGTGAAAACTTAGTGTGGATTTGTGGTTTAAAACTCGGGGATCAGAGTTTGCCGTTAATCTTCGCGTTCAGGCCGTAGACTTCGCGGGTACCGGCAAGGGCGACGAGCTCGACCGCTTTCGTGTCGCCGGCCTCGAAGCGTACGGCGGTGCCGGCCGGAATGTTCAGGCGAAACCCCCGCGATGCGGCGCGATCAAAGCGCAGCGCCTCGTTGGTTTCGAAGAAATGATAGTGCGAACCGACCTGGATGGGACGATCGCCGGTGTTGGTGATCTCGAGCGATTTGGTGGCCAAGCCGAGGTTGGCCGCGAGTGGAGGAGCGTCGGGCGCGGTGATGATTTCGCCGGGGATCATGGGAGAGGAGCGGTTAAGAGACTAAGGGCTGAAGAGACAAAAAGACGAAGAGACAGATGCATTGTGGCGGTGTGGACTCGGAAGGAGTGTAGTTGTATTCGGTCGGTTAGTCTCTGGTCCTATAGTCCTTTGGGCTGTTCGTCACCGGATCGGATTATGTACGGTGACGAGCTTTGTGCCGTCAGGGAAAGTCGCTTCGACCTGCACATCGTGGATCATCTCAGGCACGCCTTCCATGACGTCGGCGGTTTTGAGCAGCGTGGTGCCGTAGCTCATCAACTCGGCGACCGATTTGCCGTCGCGCGCTCCCTCCATGATTTCGTAGGTGATGATGGCGATGGCCTCGGGGTAATTGAGCTTCAGGCCGCGGGCTTGGCGGCGGCGCGCCAGGTCTGAGGCCGTGACGATGAGAAGTTTTTCGCGTTCGCGCGGGGTGAGATGCATGGGAGAGAAACTGGCTGATTCGTGATTAGTGCGAATCGGCGGGAGAAATCAAACCTGCAGGTGCTTTTTGACCACTTCGTCAGTGAGGGTGTCGATCGTGCCGGAGATCACCACGGCGCCGCGATCCATGGCATAAAAGCGGTCGGCGACTTCGCGGCAAAAATCCACGTATTGCTCGACGAGCAGGATCGCCAGCGAGCCCTCGGCCTTGAGCACCCTGACGGCGTTCTGGATCTCCGCCGGATAATTGTGGCCATCATGGCCGAACCCCTCGGTCTTGAGCTTTTTCAAAGTGTCGCCGATATGATCGATGATCGAGGGCTGGATGCCTTCGGTGGGCTCGTCGAGAATGAGCAGTTTCGGACTGGTCAGCAGGGCGCGACCGATGGCGAGCTGCTGTTGCTGGCCGCCGGAGAGCACGCCGCCTTTGCGGCCGAGCATTTCCTTGAGCACCGGGAAAAGAGAAAATACCTTTTCGAGCATGGCCTTGGCTTGGGCGCCTTTGCGGCCATGAATGACCAGGCCCACCTTGAGATTTTCCTCGATGGTAAGGTGTGGAAAAATATCGCGACCCTGCGGCACATAGCCGATGCCGGCGCGGGCGCGGGCATCGGGCGTCATCTGGTCAATACGCTGGCCGGCGAAGGTGATGCTGCCGGTGCGGATGGGCAGTACGCCGGTGATGCAGCGCAGGGTGGTGGTTTTGCCCACGCCATTCCGGCCCATGAGGGCGACGACTTCGCTGGCGCCGATTTCAAGATCCACTCCGCGCAAAATGCGCGAGCCGCCGATGTTGGCTTCGACCGAGGAAAGTTGCAGGAGGGGGTTCATCTATTGCCGTGTTTGCCGCGGCCGAGATAGACTTCGCGGACTTTTTGGTTGGACTGGACTTCGTCGAAACTGCCTTCGCAGAGCACCGAGCCTTGGTGCAGCACGGTGACCGTGCCGTTCTTGGCGATCTGTTTCACAAAGGCCATGTCATGCTCGACGATGATGAGGCTGTGTTTGCCGGCCAGCGAGAGGAGCAGTTCGCCGGTGCGGTGGGTTTCCTCATCGGTCATGCCCGCGGCGGGTTCGTCGACGAGCAAAAGTTTGGGATTGGTCGCGAGGAGCATGCCGATTTCCAGCCATTGTTTTTCGCCGTGCGAGAGCTGGCCGGCGGGCCAATCGCGTTTCTTGTCCAAGCGGATAAGCTTGAGCAGTTCATCCATCTGGTCGCGGTCTTCGGAGGAAAGCCGGTAGATCAGGGTCGCGAAAACACTGCGCGGGCCCTTGAGCGACAGGATGAGATTGTCCCACACGGTGTGCTCCACATAGACGCTGGGTGTCTGGAATTTCCGGCCAATGCCGAGGCGGTTGATCTCGTATTCCTTCAGCTTGGTCAGGTCGGTCTTGGGCGCGAACTCGATCTTGCCGGTGTCGGGTTTGGCCCGGCCGGTGATGAGGTCGAAGAAGGTGGATTTACCCGCGCCGTTGGGACCGATGACCGTGCGCAGCTCGCCCTCCTTCAGATGGAAATTCAGGTTGGTGATGGCCTTGAAACCATCGTAGGTCTTCGAAACTTCTTCGACGGTGAGGATGTTCCGGCTCATGAGTTTTCAGCGGCGGGTTGGCGGGAGCGGCGCCAGAGCGCCGCGATCTTGGGCGGCAGGCTGACGATGCCGCCCGGCAGGAAAAGCACCACGATGAGAAAAAGCGCCCCGAGGATGATAAGCCACGAATCGGGATAAGCCTGGTTGGCCCAGCTCCGGAGCGCGTTGATGCCAATGGCGCCGATGATCGGGCCGATCAGGGTGCCACGGCCGCCCACGGCGACCCAGACGACGGCTTCGATGGATTTGGCCGGAGTCATCTGGTCCGGATTGATGATGCCCGCCTGGGGCACAAACAGCGCGCCGCCCACGGCCGCAATCATCGCCGCGATGACAAAGACAAACAGCTTGAAATTCGCCGTGGCGTAACCGCTGAAAAGCACGCGGTTTTCCCCGTCGCGGATGGCCTGCCGCACGAGGCCGAATTTGGTGCCGTTCAGCCAGTGGCAGAGGAGGCAGACCAGCAGCACCACCAGCGCGCTGACCACAAACAGGCCGCGCATGGTGGCGGGACCAGTGTCCGGATCCACGAGCGAATGACCGAGGATGAACTTGAAATCGGTGAAGCCGTTGTTGCCGCCCATGAGCAGGGCGTTGCGAAAAAACAGGATCGAGGCCGCGTAAGTCAGGGCCTGGGTGAGGATGGAAAAATAAACCCCCTTGATGCGCGAGCGGAACGCCAGGAAGCCGAAGATGAGCGCCACCACGGCCGGCAGCACAAACACCATCATGACGGAGAATCCGAAAGACTGGAACGGCCGCCAGAAGGCCGGGAGAAAAGTGTGGCCGAGAAAAACCATGAAATCCGGCAGGCCGGCCGGATTTTGCCCCGCCTTGGCGTAGCTGCCCAGCGGGCCGATCAGCAGCATGAGATGCATGCCGAGCATGTAACCGCCCAGGCTGAAGAACAGGGCCTGGCCGAGACTGAGCAACCCGGCGTAACCCCACAGCAGGTCCACGGAAAGGGCCAGCAGGGTGTAGCAAAGATATTTGCCCCAGAGCGTGAGCGTGTAGTCGCTGATCGCGCCATGGGCATTGAGCAGCGGAAAAATCACGGTCAGCAGCACCAGAAATATTCCGACCACGGTGAATTCCAGGTGACGTGAGCGAAAAAAGGAGCGGTCGTTGGGAGAAGGACTCATGCGGTTGGGGTGGACGGAAGGAAGCAGGGTTCAGTCAAGGCTGCGGCTGCGGGCGGCAAAGAGGCCGGTGGGCCGCCATTGCAGGAACAGGATGATCGTGACCAGAACAAGAATTTTGCCCATCACGGGATTGAGGAGAATCTGCTGGAGCGACTGGTCGGCCAGGCCGATGCCCAGTGCGCTCACCACGGTGCCGAAGATGCTGCCGACGCCGCCCACGACGACGGTCATGAAGCTGTCCACAATATATTCCTGACCCATCGACGGGCCCACGGTGCCGAGCTGCGTCACAAACACGCCGGCCAGTCCGGCCAGTCCGCTACCCAGCCCGAAGGTGAGCATGTTCACGCGCTCCGTGCGCACGCCCATGCACGACGCCATGGTGCGGTTCTGCATCACGCAGCGAATGAGCAGACCGAGCGGCGTTTTGGTCAGCACGAGCCACACGCCGAACACAATCACCACGGCAAAACCGATGACGAACACGCGGTTCCAGTCAAAGGTGATGTCATAAACCGTCCAGTTGCTGCTCAGGTAAACGGGGCTGTCCACATTCACGTTGTTGGAGCCAAAGGTGAGCTTGAACATCTGCTGCAAAATCAGCGAGACGCCCCAGGTCGCGAGCAGGCTTTCGAGCGGCCGGCGATAAAGGAAACGGATGACACTGCGCTCGAGGGCAATTCCCACGAGCGCTGCGCTCAAAAAGCCAAGCGGAATGGCCGCCACGAAATACAACTGGAAGGCCCAGCCCGTCAGATGAAGCCCGGGCAGGTGGACGGCTATTTTGACGAAAGGCAGGGTGAAATGCATGCCCTCACCAAAGACATTCTGGGTGATGTAGGTGGCATAGGCCCCGACGGTGATCATCTCGCCGTGCGCCATGTTGATGACGCCCATCAGGCCAAACGTGATCGCGAGGCCGAGCGACACCACCAGCAAAATGCTGCCGGCGCTGAGGCCGCGAAAGAGCGTGCCAAAAAAATTCACGACCGACCGGTGATGATCGATCGCCTCGAGGGCGGCCGTTGCCGCCGCGATGACCGACGGTTTGGCCGCGGCCTCCGCCTTGACCCGCAGCGCCTTGATCAGGTCATAGCTGGACGAGTTGTGCAGTTCCCGCAATTCGTCGAGCGCCTTGATCTTCACCGCATCGTCGGGATCGACCAACTGGATCAGGGCAATCGCTTCGCGCAACTCCATCTTGGCCTCCTTCTCCGGCTCAATCCGGCTGCGCGCGTGCAATGCGGCCAGCTTGTCGGGCTTCTGCGCAAAACCGATGGTCTGGATGGCGCGCAGGCGTTTGGCGAGAACGGGGGAACCAAGATCGAGCAGGTCAACGACCGTTTTCATGGCGCGTCTGAGGCTGGCATCATGTTCCACCGCGGCCAGCCGGCTTCCGACCAAGCGCAGCGGCTGTCCACCGGCGTCGAGAAGAGGTTTGCCGTCGTCCACGCGAATGGCCGTTTGGGCGCCTTGCGCATCCTTGTCGCCCGTCAGTGCGACGGGGATTTTTGCCCCATCAGGCGCGGTGTAGACAAACAAACCGTCCTGCCGCCAGGCGGTGAACAGCTCCCGGATCGCCTCGTCGCCTTCGCCGAGAAGTGAACCGATCAGCTCGCGTTTTTGCGCCTGGTCGGGGGCGAGAATCGCGCGGACAATGGTTGCACGCGGAGTTTCTTGTGCGGCCATGGCGCGACCTGGTGCGAAAAGGCCAAGTCCAACGCCGATCGCGCCAAGCAAGGGGCGGATGAATGATTTCCAAGCCATGAGAATGCGACGAAAGGAACTAATCATGAATAATGCTCATATAGCACGCGGGATGCCTATCAGCGTCCATGGGCATAATTTCCAAATGAATATTCAAAAAAAAGAGGCGGGTCCTGGCGGAACCGCCCCTGGGAAAAATGAAACCGAGCGTCAGTGGTTATCCGACGCTTGGTCGGAAGCTTTATTCCTTGGCCTTGAAGGTACCCTTCAGGTGCGGTTCGCCATAGACGTCAGCAAAGGTCTGTAGAATTTTGAACTGACCGTCAGCCTTGGACTCGCCGATGTAAACCGTCTTGGTGAGGTGCATGTTCGGCTGGGTCGTGACTTTGCCGCCGGGTCCAACGAACGACACACCCGATTTCCAAGCGGCGCGAACCTTGTCCACATCAAAGCTGCCGGCCTTTTCAACGCAGGCCTTCCACAGGTAAACGCCGTCATAGCTGAGCACCATCGGGGAATCAACGACGCGCCCTTCCTTGACGACCCCTTCCGCCTTGGTGGTTTTCAGCCAGGCTTGGAAATCCGCAAGGAACTTCAGATTTGTCGGAGTATCGATGGACTGGAAGTAGGTCCAGCAGCCGATCTGGCCGACCAGATCCTTGGCCGGGAGGCTGCGGAATTCATCTTCGGCGATCGAGTAGGAAACCACCGGGCAGGAGTCGGCCGTAAGGCCGGCGGCGGCGTATTCCTTGAAAAACGGCGGGTTGGTGTCGCCGTTAAGCGTGCTGATTACACAAGCGTCACCGCTGGAGGCGAAATCTTTGATTTCAGCCACGATCTGCTGATAATCCTTATGACCGAACGGCGTGTATTTGCCGGCCGAGATGATCTTGCCGGAGCCGTCTTTCTTGAATCCGCCGCCAATATTTTCCAGCGGCACGCCTTTGCTGCGGAGGTATTCCAAGAGCACCAGATTGGTGGTCTGCGGATAAACGTAGTCGGTGCCGATCAGGTAGAACTTCTTTTTGCCCTGGGCGATGAAGTAATCCACCGCCGGAATGGCCTGCTGGTTGACGGCCTCGGCCGTGTAGCACACGTTCTGGCTCTCTTCTTCGCCCTCATATTGCACGGGATAGAAGAGCAGACCGTTGTCCTTTTCGAAGACGGGCAGGCAGGACTTGCGGCTCACGGAAGTCCAGCAGCCGAAGGTCACCGCCACTTTGTCCACTTCCAGCAACTGCTTGGATTTTTCTGCGAAAGTCGGCCAGTCCGAACCGGGATCGACAATCACCGGAACAATTTTTTTGCCGAGCACGCCACCCTTGGCATTGATCTCGTCAAAGGTGAAGAGAAGGACGTCGCGCAGCGAAACCTCGCTGATCGCCATGGTGCCGGAGAGATCGTGGAGAACGCCGACCTTGACGGTGGTGTCTTCGGCGTGGAGGAGCGAGGCAAACGCGGAGGCGGCAAAGGCGCCCGCGGTGAGGAGGGTTTTGAGGGCTTTGGTCATGGGTAAAACAAGGTTTAAGTGTGCAGGGGGTAACGAAGATCGATGGGAAAGCTAAAACGGGGTGAAACAGGTGGCGGAGCCACCCGGTACGGGTTGATCAGGCAGATAACGCCGGCTGATCAACCCGGTGGATTGCCCCGGACGTGGCACGGGGCGAAAAGACTAGAACTTGAAGACCGCTTGGACGCCAAAGAAACTGGCGTTGTTCGTGGTGAATTTGGAATACTTGGTGTACGAATATTCCGCGCGGATGGTCAGATTGGCGGTTAAGGCATAACCGGGGCAGACCGTGTATTTGGTAAAGCTCGGGCCGCCGTTGCTCATGGTTTCGCCGCTGATGCGGAAAGCCGTGGAAGCTTTGTCGCTTACCGAGTAGTCGAGAAAGGTCAGCCAGTTGTAACCCTTGGCCCCGACACCACCGTCCTTGTTGACATACTCTGCCGCGACGCGGAGGCTCTTGTCGATTTGGTAGCTGGCCCAAAAGTCCAAGGTCAAGACATTGTGGGTTTCGAAACCACCTTTGGTATCGTAAGCCACACCGGCCCAAAGGACCACGTCCTTGATGCCCTTGTAGGAATAGAATGCCTCGTAGCCTTGGTTATTCTTGAGCTCGCCATCACCTTTGGTGGCGTTGAACGGAGAATAAACGGAGTCCAATATGGCAATACCGGCGCTGTTTGCAGCATCGGAGTAATCAAGCCTCAGGCCGGAGTGATAGCCGGGAATGGGCGCCAAAAACTGGCCGTTGGCATAAGTGATTTGATCCATGTTGATCGGATAAAATGACTCGTAGCCCAGATAGCTCAGGAATTTTCCTCCGGTGAAACTGACCCCGTTGCCGGCATCATAGGTGACATTGGCATCCAGCAAGGTCACCTCATTGGGAACATTGGGAGTATAGAGGACAGAGACAGCCCCGGTGACCGGCTTGAAGGTGAAGGCGGCACCGAGTAAGCCGGTATCGACCTGGAAAGTATCAGATGATGCCCCCGGACTGGGAGAAGTCAGCTGGTAGGAACCGACGGCATATCCGTTGATGGAGACGTTGTCGTTCAGTTTGACATCGGCCAAGGCCGAGACGGAGACGGCAAGGAACGCAAGGGCCGCTGTTTTAGTGCGCATGTTCATAGGTGGTATTTTAGGTTTTTGTTTGTAGCCGGTGTGGGTTTAACGCCGACGGAAGCCTTTGAGCAGGTCCCTTGCCAGCCATGAGCAGAATTTATGGCCGCCATGAATATGGTGTGAAAAAAATCATTTCTTATACGTCCACAATAATATGCGTATTGTACGATATAGCCGCTTTTGGCGCAAAAAACGAAAAATCCCCAGTCGTAAAAAGGCGGTTGTAATGGCTGCAAAGTGAAATCGATCGGGCCAGTTTTTTGAAAAATCCAGCCTCGTTTTTAGTCGGATCTGGATCGCTCCATGAAAGTTTTCTTGCCGCCGTCCCGGTTGGGCGGCGTTGAAAATGAACGCTGCGGTTGGGAAAAATGTTGCCGCTAGCGACTCAAAACCAATCCAACCGACATGACGCTGATCGTGAAACCAAAGGGGCGCATAAAAAATCCGGTCCAGACGGAGGAGGCCGCCCAAAATGGTCACGCCGGTGGAACTTATGCGGAAGGATATCAGAGCATCCTCAACCCAGAGCTTCCTGTACCAGAGCCGCGATGCCGGACGGGAGGGAAATGGTCTTCGCGAGCATCTGGCCGCGGGGGCTGATCTTCTTCCAGGTCTTGCGGATGATATCCACAAACTTCTCGCGCGGATACTCGGCGTGTTGCGCGGCGAAAGCCGAGATCTCGTTTTCCAAGAAAACGAGGCAGGCGGCATCTTCCAGCGCCTGGGTCCCGGGATTGGTTTTCAACGCGGTTTTGGAAACCCACGTCGCGGCGTCCGCCGCTTCGGTTGCGCTGATTCCCGCCTGGAGCAGAAGTTCTTTGGCGCGGTCCGCCTGTTTCACATAAAGCGAACGGCGCCACGCATGATAGCCCGGCTTGTCGAGCGGGTAGCTGTCGCGCGGCACGCTCCAGCGCTCCAGATGCTGGCAGCGCGCGGCCAGCCGAAGCAGGGGCGTGGGACTTTCCGCGGCGCGGACCACCCACGCTTCCATCCGCTCGGCATAGACCAGCTCGGCGGCCCGGCCGTCGGGCGCGCGCTTGGGATCGGCGGCATGGGCGGCATCAATCAATTCACGGGCCTTGGCGTAAGCATCCATGGCGACAGGTTGTTGTCGGTCGGCGCGGGGTGCAAGCCGAGGCATGAGCAAAAAATGCGCAGCCGGTCACCGGTGGGTTTGCTAACCTTGGCTGGTTGTCCCTCACTGGGACAACCCGAAACCATGAATATTCTCTCCCTCGCCCAATTGGTGCCCATCCTTCAACTGTCAATCGGGCCGGTCATCTTGATTTCCGGTGTCGGTCTGTTGTTGCTGACGCTGACCAACCGCTTTGGCCGCATGCTGGACCGCGCCCGGTTGCTCAATCGCGATCTTGCGGCGGTGCCGCCCTCGCCGGATATCGGCGAAATTCGCACCCAGATCGCGATTCTGCTGCTGCGGGCGAAAATCCTCCGCCTCTCCATCACGCTCGGCGCCATCACCGTGCTGCTGGCCGGCGTGCTCATGCTGCTGTTGTTTTTGGGCGCCCTCATGCATCTGGAAATCGCGGCCGTGATCATCGGGGTTTATTGTGCGGCCATTTTGTCGCTGATTGGATCGGTGCTGGCCTTCATCCGCGATATGAACCTCTCGCTCAAAGCCGTGCGGCTGGAAGTGAAACTCTGATACGGGAGAATGCGTGGAAGTTGTGGACGGGCCGCAGGAGCGGCTTCACTCCCGCAGCGACTGCCCGCGCACGAGTTCCTGAAACAGGCCGGGCCGCTCCACCAACTGCGCGTACGATCCGTCCTGCAACACCCGACCTTCGGAGATCACCAGAATGCGATCGCAATTTTTCACGGTGGCGAGCCGGTGCGCGATGAAGATGACGGTGCGGCCGCCAAGGTTTTTCTCCAGCGCCTCTTGGATCAGTTGTTCGCTGAGCGTGTCGAGTGCGCTCGTCGCTTCGTCGAAGATGAAACATTCCGGCTCGGCCAGCAAAGCGCGGGCAATCGCGAGCCGCTGGCGCTGGCCGCCGGAAAGCGATGAACCGCCTTCGCCGACGCGAGCGCCAAGACCGCCGGGAAGTTTGGCGATGAATTCCCAGGCATTCGCCAGTTCGCACGCGCGCCGGATTGCGGCGTCGGTGGCGTCGGGCCGGGCGACACGGACATTGTCGCGCACGGTGGTGCGAAAAATAAACGGATCCTGCGGAACGACGCCGAATGCCTTGCGCAGGCCGCTCGCCTCGAATCTCCGGAGATCAATGCCGCCGAGGCGCACGACGCCGGATTGCGGGTCGTAGAGCCGAAGGAGGAGTTGGGCGAGGGTGCTTTTCCCGGCGCCCGACGGGCCGACCAGGGCGAGCCGCTGGCCACGCGGGATGGTGAGGGAAAGATCGCGCAGCACGGGCTGCCCGGGCACGTAGGCGAAGTTGACGCGGTCAAAAATAATCTCCGCCCCGGATGGCACGGCGACCGCCACGCTGGGTTCGGGGTCAGGCGTCGTGCTGGGCGTGTCGAGCACAGTGCCGATGCGGTTGATCGAGGCTTCCGCGCCGCCCCACAGGGTGAACGCCTGGAAAATGGTTTGGATCGGCCAGTTCAAACCCGCATAGGAGGCGAGACACGCGGCGATGGTGCCAAGCTCGAGGTGGTTGTTGCCCAGATAACGCCAGGTGCAGGCGGCGAGCAAAGCGGCGTAGCAGAAGTAACTGAAGCCTTCCTGCTTCATGTATTCGATGTGGCTGAGCACATCGCGTTGGTAGGATTTCTGGCCGATCGCCAGCGCCTGCCGGTCGAAGTCCAGGGCGACCTGTTCTTCCATCGCGTAAAGCTTCACGGCCTTGTTGCCGCGCAGCAGATCGGCCACCCGGCCGCTGACGTCGCCCTCGGCGGACTGAAACTCGCTGCTGATCTGCTGCATTTTTTTCCGTGCCCGGATCATCAGCGCCACGCCCGCAAAGGAGGTGATCATCAGGATGGAAGCGATCACCCAGTCCCATTGCCAGAACATGGCCAGGGTCGTCAGGACCGTGATGATCGCCCCCGGCACGGACATCGAGGTGTGCTGGAAAAATCCCATGACATTGCCCAGCGGCGTGCCGAACAGGTAGCTGAACAATTCCCCCGACGGGTGTTCGCCGTGAAAGCGCAGACAAAGATGATTCACGTGACGGAAAAACTGTCCGCGCAAGGCAAAGACGACGCGCTCCCGCACCCAGGTGAACATCCGGTAGCCGGCGTGCCATGCCGCCATGCGCACGATGAGCGAGACGACCAGATAACCGCCGATCAACCAGCCCAGGCGGATCCAGCGCTGGGCGTTCGGCAGATCTTTGGGCTCCAACACTCCTGAAAACAGCCATTTGGGATACAGATTTTGCACCGCGATCGCGGCCCCGTGCACGCCATTCAACACCAAGGCGCCGACCAACAGCCAACGATGGCGCAGGAACAGCGGCCACACGTGGCGGAGAAAGGCATTGGGCTGGACGGACTCGGACATGGCGTAGGAACACTCATGAACACGCGAAACGAAACGCCCGCAATGAAAAGCAGGAAATGTGGCAGCGGTGGACCTGCGGGAACCGCCGGACTGGCAGCGCATGGCCCGACGGTATGCCCCGGCACTCCGCTTCCAATCAGCAGTCTGTCCCTTCCCTTTTTGACCCACCGTCGGCCGGGCCGAAGTGCATCAGCCGCCCGCGTTCCAGCGAGACGATGGCCTTCCAGCCCTGCGACACGGAAACAAAGCCCGTTTCGTCGAGCCAGGCGGGGGCCGGAGAGAGGTTTTTTGGCCGGGCTTAGAACGCCATGTGCACACCGAAGGCCAGCACGGCCATTGTGGCGGCCGCGCACATGAACGTGGCGATCTTGGCGCCGCGGGCGTTGGCTGAATAATTTTCCTCGGCGTGTTGGGCCGCTTCTTTCGTCGCCAGACCGGCAATCCGGAATGTGCGAACCGAAAAGCATATTTTCAAAAAAGCACTCACGACCAGCAGCCCGAAAAAGGCCATCAAGGCGGACGGGCCGAAAATATGGGTGAACAGCCTGGTGAAGAATCCCCAGTTTTCTCGATTACCCGTGGCCGTATCGATCAAATAACCGACGAGGTTCATATCGATCACCAGAATGGTGAGAATATTCAGCATCGCATAGATTGAGGCCCGGCCTGCAAGCAGTTGCAGGGTGCGTTCGCCGATGCTCAACCGTGTGGGATCGTCAACGGTGACGAGCTTGGTTGCAGAACCGTCGGCAGATTCGTGGTCATTGTCCTTGATGGGAAAAGGTGCGCGCCAGGCCGCGAGCACCGACGGCACGGAGGCGAACATCACCACCAAAAAGAAGGTGGAATAGCCAAGCGTTTCGGCCAGCGGTCCGGAAATCATCGTCGTCGGTCCGAGCATGAGATTCATCAGGGCGGTGGCGAAAGCATAGTGGGTCATGGTGCTGCGTCCCGGTGCAATCTGCTGCATCATATAGACCATGTTGCCGATGAAACCGAAACCATAGCCGAACTTCTCGATGCTGACCAGAACGGCAATGGTCGAATAGGAGAGACCATGACCGGCAGCGGCGTAATGACTGAGGTAGACAAAGGTGAAGTGCGGAATGTTGAGGCACAGGCCGAGAAGGGGCAGGGAGCGCTTCAGGCCCATTTTCCCAAGGAAGAGGCCGCCGAGAATCCCGCCGACGATCGAGGCTATCGTGCCATAGACGGCGTCGATATTGGATACTTGGCCTGCGCTGAGACCGAGTCCGCCCGATGCCAGCGAAGACTGCAGGAAAAGCTTTCCCTCGGTCAGGATGAGGCCCTCGCCGATGCGGTAGAAAAAGACAAAGGCAATCATCCCCCAAAAGGCGCGCTTGTGAAAGAAGGTGGTCGCGGTTCCGAGAAAATCGTCCCAAACGAGCTTTGCGCTCGCCGGCCGGTCCTCGACACTGCCGGTGGGCAGCAAAAACACATGATAAATGGCGAAGAGCACCATGGCGCAGGCGGCCGTAATCCAGACGGCCATCCACATCGTCTGTTGCGACCAGCCTTGCGCTTGGGAGAGCGACTCCATGCTGCTGACGAGCATGCCGGTGGCCAGTACTTTGCCGAGGTTCCAAAACATGCCTTGCACGCCGGCCAAGCCCGCCTGAGCCGGTTTGTCGAGGGCGGTGAGATAAATGCCGTCGCCGCAGATATCCTGGGTTGATGAAGCGAAGGCGGCGATCCAGAGGAGGGCGATGGTGATCTGGAAATAGCCCGGAAGGGGGAGCGACATCGCCACGCCGGCGAACAACACGGCGATCAAAATCTCCATCGTCAGGACGAAGAATTTTTTCGTGCGGTACATGTCGAGAAAGGCGGCCCAAAACGGTTTGGCCGACCAGACCAGGACAATGCTGCCGAGAGCGCCGGTAATCTGGCTGTCAGAAACGCCGAGCGACTTGTACATGGTCGAAGCCGTGCCGTTGATTACGTTAAACGGGATACCCATCGCCAGATAGAGCGAAGGGACCCAAAGGAAAGGGCGCCAAAAAGAGATCTTGGAAGACATAGGGGCAGTAATCGGTGCCGGGATGGCGGCACGGATTGAGCGATCTCACCGAAGCCGCTCCCAAACGCAAGTCGAGTCGGAGATCAACATCGGCCCAAACCGTGCGCGACCCGTCTGTGCGCCAGCCTCAGAGTAACCGGGCGTTTTCGGTTCAGCCGTTAAACCGAACGTCAGGCCTGGGTGCCGATGGTTCCCCCTTCACCGGCCAAGATCAAAACGGAAAGCCAATCGAAACCAGCACCGTGCCCGCGGGATCAAACGGCCGGGGGTTGAGGTTATGGCCGTATTCCACCCGCACCGGACCGATGATGGTTTGATACCGCACGCCCAGGCCGGCGGAAAAGAGTTTTTCGGAAAACGGATAGTCCCGCAGGGTCACGGCGGTGCCCAGCGCATCGCCGAACATGACTACCGACCATTTCGTGGTGAGCGCCTGTTCGAACTCAAGGTTGAGCTGCATGTAGGACTTGGCGCCGACAAACAGACCGGCCGCGTTGCGGGGCGCGGCCTCGCCCCTGCGATACCCGCGAATCGAGCCGTCTCCGCCGGGATAAAAGTGCACGCTGACCGGCAGGTCGGAATCGCCAGACCCGCCAAAGGTGGTTACCACGCCATGGGAAAAACCGGCATGAAACCAGCGGCCCTTGCCCCAGCCGGTGTGATAGGAGGCGCCGAAAACTATCTGCTGGTAGACCACCTCGCTCCCAAGCGCGTGGCTGGCCGCCTCGACTTTCAGGTTGAGCTTGTAGCCCTTGTGCGGCTGCAGGGGATTGTCGCGCTTGTCCCGCACCACGTCGAGGTCGAGGCTGGCGATATTCGCTTCCGTTGGGTCGGTGGCGCTGGTCGCAAGCTCGTTGTTCGCATTGCGCGAATGCTTGAAAGTATAGCCGGTCGTGACAGCGAATCCCAGCTTCTGCAGCGGCCAGAGCAGCGAAACGGTGGTGCCGTATTCCTCGTCGACAAAAGAAAGCTCCTGTCGGCGCCAGCCGAAAATTCTCGCGCTGCCATCGGTGAACGTACCGAAAAGAGCCGGCACGGTGTAGGTGTAGTCGCCGGAAGAACCTTTCATCGATTCGATGAGCTTGAGACTGTCGGTGTGGGCGCGACCGAAAAGATTGTAGTGCCTCCACTCTACGCCGCCGCGCAATTGCTCATAGCTGCCGTAACCGGCGAGCAGATTGATTTCCTGCCGGCGGCCTTCCGCTAGGTCATACACGACGTCGCGGGCATTGGCGGCCGGCGGATCGTAGTGCAGATCGACCGTGCGAAAGACGCCGAGTTGGGAGATCCGTGCCTGGCTGTCGTTGAACTTTATCGGATTCAACAACTCATCCGGCTTGCTGCGCACCAGTTGGCGCAGCGTGGCATCGTGCGTATGGATGTTGCCGTTGAATCGCACCTGGCCCACCCGCACCTCCGGTCCGGGAATAACCTGAGCGGTGACGGTCACCGATTTGGTCCCGTCGGCCGCGAGGGCGGCTTGTGGGGTCAACATTATCTGCACATCCGGGTGCCCATGCTTATAATAGCAACGGCGAATTGCGGTCGCGGTGTCCTGCCGCCAGAGCGAAGACCACGGTCGGCCCAGGCGTGCGTCGGCAAGGTCGTGCGGTGCCTCGGTGCCATCGGTGACGTTAAACTTCAATGCGTTCACCATCCAACGCGGGCCTTCCTTCACGGTAATCTTGACGCGGACGTCACCGGTTGCGTGATCGATTTGCGGGTCACCGGCTGCCACTTCGATTTCGGCATAACCCTGCTGACGCAACGCCTCCGCGAGATTTTCCACCGCCCTTTGCAGACGCCCCGGGGAATAAATCCGTTCCGAGGCCAGCGGGATCAGGGTGTTTTCGCCGATGAAAAAGGCGCGGGCTTCCTTTTCTTTCATCGCGAGCAAGCCGGTGAAAGTGACCTCTCGCAGCGTGAAACGCCGGCCTTTGGCAAAGTGAATGGTCGCAGACGAGGCGGTCAGCGGCCGGGGCAGTGGAGGCTCCAGCCGGGCATCCAGCGCATACGGCGCGATGCGACCATCGGATTGGGTGACATCAATCGTGAGGGTGGGTTCGAGATAGCCCAGTTCGTTCTGCGCCGAGATAAGGACGAGCGCCGCGTCCTCGAGGGCATCGGCATCGAGCGTTTTGCCCGGGTTTTCGCCCATGAGCAGCTTGAGTTTCTGTCCGGCGGCGCGATTGTCGAACCAGCCCAGCCCGCGGACGCGCAGGTCGGCGGCGGCAAGTGGAAGACTGAACAACCAGATGACGCCCCCAAGAAGTGCATAACGAATAAAACTGGGCTTGAAGGTAGGGCGCGACCGCTGGGCGCGCCGATTGGATATTCGCGGACGGCCCAGCGGTCCGTCCCTACCGGCGCTGCTGCGCCAAAAGTCCAAGCAACCAGCGATGTTGAAATTATTTCTTTTCAACGGGTTTGCTCTCCTCGGTGTAAACGTGCCACTTCACGCCGGCGTTGTAGCTGTCGAACTGGTCGTATTCCCCCGACAGCGACCATTTTTTACCCAGTTTGTATTCGAACTCGTAGGTCTCACGGCCTAGTCGGGAAACATGTTCGCCCGAGGAAATTTCCAACCGGTCTTCGCCGCCGAAGCCGAGATCCTGGAACAATCCCCGGCCGAGATAGGCCCCGAGCAGCGCGAGCCGCGGACCGGCGGAAGCGGCCGTTGTCGCATCCCCGGCCGGCTGCTGCCCGGTCATGACCATCAGCAACACATCGGCGGCTTCCAGGGCCGGCGTGGAGGTGATGGTGACATTGGGCGTCGGCAACTCGCCTTTCATCTCCAGCCGCATCTGGTAATCGCGCCGCAGCGAGGTGGCATTGAGGCTGACCACCGCGTGAAACGGATCGGCTTCGCGCAAACGCACCGCTCCTTGTTGCACCGTGAAAGTCGCAAAAGGAAACAACATCTGCCCGCGATCAACGATGAGTTCGCCCACGGCGCGGGGTTCGCCGAGCGTGCCGCCCAGTTGAAAGTGGGCGGACGCCGTGCCGTTGTAGGCGGTGGTGCGCACCCGGATGGCACCGGGAGCACGCACTTCCACCGCCAGGGACCAGTGCCGGAACGGCTCGGCCTCCACGGCAAAATACGGTGGCTGCAAGATCACACCGCGCAGGCCCGTGGGCAGCAGAGTTTTCAAATTCACATTGGCCAGCACGAGGCAATCGCGCACGGTCAACATGCCGCTGAGCCGCGTCAGACCGGCATTATCTGTATCGGCGTGCAGGTCGAGATCGCTGCGCAGGAGCAATCCGGTGTTCCGCACCAGCGGGAGGTTCCTGCCTTTGAGCTCAAGCGCGAGGCGAGGCGCGCCGCCGGGTGCGAGCGTGATGCTGCCGTCCAGCGTGACGGGTTCGCTGCCGAGCTTGGCCGTCATGGTTCGCACCGCGATCAGGCGGTCGGCGAGCACCAGATCGGCCTTGATGTCGCGCAAGGCACCGAGCGCTGGCAGCGGGCGCGATGCGGCGTCGGTCAAATGCAGTTCGCCCCGAAATTGTTTGCCCGGAGCCAGCTCCACATGAGCGGACAGATGGCCCTGCGTTGCGGCAAAATTTGGCCAACGTTGTGCGAACGCTGCGAGATCGGCGTCAGCAATATCGATCTGCGCAGCGGCCTTGCTCCAGTCGAACGCCGCGGGTGTATGCCATAGTTTTTCCCACTGATCGTCGCCCATCGGCACTTGGCCACCGGCCTGAACCTCCTGCCCATCAATTTTTCCGGACAAACTTTTGAGAATAATTTTTTCCCGCGCGAAATTTATGGCCAGCGCCAGATCGTCGAATTCAGGCACGGCCTGCTTGAACCGCCCCGGAGTGGGGCCCAGTTTCACGACGTTCACCTGCAGATCCCCCACCGGCTGACGCAGAGTACCCTTCAAATTTATTTTTGCCGTGGGCCTGGTCAGTTGCAGACCGGTGGCGGCGGAGAGCGTCGCCCATAGCGGCGAATCAGGTTCGGTCGAGGCCGACAATTCGAGCGGAGCAGTCTCGTCAAACGAGAGATGGGGTCTTGCCTCCGTCCGCCACACCAGCGGCAACCGGCCGGTCGCCTGCGTGAGCACGCGCTCGGCTTCCAGGACTTTGAATTCCTTGAGCTCGATTCCGTGGTCGTCGCCATGGGCGGAAAGTTTCACCTGCGCCGGCTGCGGCGACATCTCGATCTGCGCGGAGAGCGTGGCATCGAAATTCAACGCGTGATTCGCGGCATGGCCGGTGGCTTGCAACGACTGTATCTGCCAGCCGGGACCGGTGAGGGTTAACCAGTCCTGCAACCAGACTGAATTGAAATGAGTGGCGGCGAGTTCGATGGTTCCATCCGGTCCGTCATGACTTTTCAAGGTGAGTTGGCTGTCCGGTCCGCTTAATTGCAACGCTTCCATTTTCCAAGCGGGTGACCAGGCAAAGCGAGCGGGCACGGTAAGGTTCCAGATGACTTGGTCTGCGGCCGTGAACCGAAATTTGTTCAACTGCAGGCTATGCGGTTCGAGTGTGCCGGCAAGATCGAGCGCGGATTTTTCCGCGGTCGCGCGCGCGGAGACTTCCCACTTTGTGCCCACCCCCAGCCAGGACGTGTCAATCATGAGTGGATGCAGCGGCGGCCATTGTGCGGCGGTGAGTTTGAGCGAACCCTGATGACGCGGCGCAGTCAGCGGTCCCTCTGCCGTGGCGGAGAGCACAGCCGTGGTCCACGTTGCGCCCGGCGGCAGCCAGCGGGAAAAAGACGCCGAGCCGAGCTTAGCCGCTACGGCAACACCAGTCAGTTCTCGTGACTGCCAGTTCACGCTGCCGTGGGTTTCGAGTGAACTGGAGTCGTCTAATTGTACTTTGAGCTCGGTCAGTTCCATGAGCGGCCATGCCAGTACGCCTTTGAACTCTCCCGATTTGACGGAGAAATCGCTTACCACGACGTCACTGAACTTGAGCGCAAAAGTTTCGCGGGCGGCGGTGGAGTCGCCGGCCACCGTGACCATGCCGTCGACTTTTCCGCGCGCTTCGATCCAGGGAAGTTTGGCCAGATCTGCCTGGACAATGAGCTGGGCCGATTCCGCTGACACCGAGCGATCGACGCTGAATGTCACCGGAGCAGTTAGCTTTGCCGTGGCAAACGGTGCGTCGACGTGCAACGCCGTGAGCGTCAGTTCATGCAGGTTGCCGTGCGCTGCTGCGGTGGCTTCAAACGGCGGGGCCTTGGTCTTGGCCGCTGGTTCGGCCTTGGCGTTGAGCGACAAATCAAACGTATTGTCGTGCCAGGTCAGACGGGCTGTTCCGTTCACCACTGCGTAGGGTGCACCCAGTTTCACCCGCGCTGCCGGCAGTTGCCATTTCTCCGCCGCCGCGCTGGCCTCAGCGGGAAGCCAGCCTTGCGCAGAAAAATGGGCAGACAATTGCACGGAAAGATCCCACAGCGCTCCTTCGCCATTGATTTCCGCACCAGTCCAAATGAGACGCAGCCGGGCGTCGTTTTCGGCGGTGTGTGCAGTCAGGACGAATGAACCATCTGCCGCCGGCGTAAGAACGAACGCGAACGGCCGCTCGGCGATGCTCGCACGAGCCACGGTCAAAACGGAATTCTGCCAGCTGGCTTCGGCAATGGTTCCATTGAAACCGAGGTCGCGCAATTCACCCGCAGACAACTGCACCCGGGGCAACCAATAGCTCAAGTGCGGACGGATCCGTTGGAGCAGCACTTGCAAGTCCGGCATGCCATTGATTGTTTTTTGTCTGGATGGGTCTGATGTAGGAGCGGCGTTACGCCGCGATGGTTCGTCTGAATCGCGGCGTAAAGCCGCTCCTACAGTCGAATCGGACCCAACCATCCGCTGAATCCGCCAGCCCTCTGCCGCGATAATCGGATCAATTCCGCGCAGCCGTCGAGCCAGCCACACCATCGGAGTGGCTGACTGGATCTGTTTCACGGTGATTTCCACCTGCGCATTCGCGTAACGCATTCCGAGCAATCGAAAATGGGCGTAGCCCTGACGCTCATAGCGTTCATACGTGACGCCCCAATGCTTCAGGATCGGCCGAGCCGCCACGCCCAGCCACCAGGGCAGAGTCGCGAGGGCAAGCCCGGCGACACCGAGTGTGCATAGAAAAAGCTTCAGCCATCGGGCCATGTATCACTAGACCCAGCTTAGCGGGGTTGGTTACCGGCAGGCTTCATGTTCAAAGAAAAGACGCTTGACGGATCATATTTCTGTAATTACAGAAATAACCATGAAGCTCACGCCCGTCATGGAAAAATTCATCCTCCACTGGGGGGAGATGGGCTGGCGTTGGGGCATCAACCGTTCGGTCGCCCAAGTGCATGCACTCCTGATGCTCGCGCCCAAGCCACTGGCGGCCGATGAAATCTGCGAGAGCCTCAATGTCGCCCGCTCAAACGTGAGCAACAGCATCAAGGAACTCCAAGGCTGGGGCCTCGTACGTGTTGTCCATGTTTTCGGCGACCGCCGGGAACATTTCGAAACCCTGCGCGATGTCTGGGAGATGTTTTTGATCATTCTCCGCGAGCGCAAGAAGCGGGAAATCGATCCCACTCTCCAAACGCTGCGCGAATGCGCCGCTGAATCGGCCAAGACCAAGGACGGTTCCGACCACACCACCCAGCGGCTGAATGAGCTGGTCGAGTTCATGGAGTTGAGCTCCAACTGGGCGGAAAAAGCCCATGGGCTTTCCCCCACCTCTGCCAAACGACTCTGCCAGCTCGGTGACAAAGTCTTCCGCTTGGTCGGTTGACCCCCTTTTTTTGCCTCTTTATTTCTTAAATATCAGAAATCACAAAAACAAAGGAAATATATGAACCATACCGTCGTGGCTTATCTCATTTATCTGCCGGTTTCGGTGGCAATGACCATCTGGGTCGCGCGCACCTTGCACAAAAACGGTCGCGTATTCCTCGTGCAGGCCTTTCGGGGCAAGGAGGACATGGCTGATTCGGTCAATCACCTGCTCGTGGTCGGATTTTATCTGATCAACGTCGGTTTCATCGCCGCAGCACTGCGTTATGGCGACAAGCCACACGACATTCAGGAGATGATTGAATTCCTGAGCACGAAGCTCGGCATCGTTCTCCTCGTGCTCGGCGGGATGCATTTCTTCAATCTCTTCAACTTCGATAAAATGCGGAAGAAAGGCCTGCGCCCCGAAGGCACCCACAACGAACCACCCAAACTCGCCACCACCTACTGACCTCAAGCTGTAGGAGTGGCTTTACGCCCCGATACGCCAAGCCATTGCGGCATAAAGCCGCTCCTACAGTGAAGGCTTCAGAAATCTGATCCGCGTTTACTTGTCGGGCCATAGCTTTAGCGACGGCCGATCCGCGAGATCTGCGATAAATTCCTTCTCCCATGAAAATCATCCTCCCCGGCGGCAATGGTCAGATCGGTCGGCTGCTGACTCGTGCTTTCCGTAATGAAGGCCACGACTGCGTGGTGCTCACGCGGAAACGATCGCACCCGACGGACGAAGCTCCCGGCCTGCGAGAAGTTTTCTGGGATGGGCGCACCCTTGGTCCATGGACGACGGAGTTGGAAAGCGCGGATGTGGTCATCAATCTCGCCGGTCGATCGGTGGACTGCCGTTATCACAAGCGCAATTTACGTGTGATGATGGCTTCGCGCGTCGATTCGACGCGTGTCATCGGCCAGGCCATCGCGCAGGCCAAGAATCCGCCGCGTGTCTGGCTCCAAGCCAGTACCGCGACGATTTACGCGCACCGTTTCGACGCATCCAACGACGAGGAGACCGGTGTGATCGGTGGCCATGAACCCGGCGTGCCCGCTCTGTGGGCAAAAAGCATCGACATCGCCCAAGCGTGGGAAGCCGAACTGAACGCAGCCCCGACACCCCGCACACGAAAAGTCGCCCTGCGCGCGGCCATGGTCATGAGCGCGGCGCGTGGCGGCGTTTTTCATGTTCTGGCCCGGCATTGCCGGCTCGGTTTCGGGCGCTTTGGTGACGGTCGCCAATTTGTCTCGTGGATTCACGAGCACGATTTCGTCGCCGCGGTGAAATTCCTGATCGAGCACGAAGATATCGCCGGCGCGGTCAATCTCGCCGCGCCCGACCCGCTGCCATTCCGCAATTTTCTCGCCGAACTGCGCCGTCAGCTCGGCCGCCGTCTGGCGATTCCTGTACCTGTCTGGGCGCTGGAGATCGGCACGTTCTTCCTCCGCACCGAAACCGAACTCATCTTGAAGAGTCGCCGCGTCGTCCCGACCCGGCTGCTGAAAAACGGATTCACCTTCCAATATCCGAATTGGCGGGCTGCTGCACAAGAGCTGGCAGAACGTTGGCGCTTGGCCTAACCACTGACAACCCCGCACCACGGCATACACCCATGAGCACGCACAAACGAATGCAGTCAGCCGATACGCTGACGAATCCGCGCGAAGGCGTGGTATATTGGAAAGCGGGCAAATCGCTTTGGTATTCGGCGATATTTGTCACGACAATCCTGCTGGCTCCACTGACGATTACTCCCGGCGCAGTGGCGGTATGTTTCGTCCTGACCGTGACCACGCTTTGCCTCGGCCATACGCTGGGCATGCACCGGCGGCTGATTCATGAAAGCTATCAATGTCCGCTCTGGCTCGAATATCTTTTCGTTTACCTCGGCGTGCTGGTTGGCATCGCCGGACCATTTCGGATCATCTATCTGCACGATATCCGCGACTGGTCGCAGCGGTTTCCGGCGTGCCACCCGTTCTTCATCCACACGAACACATGGTGGGAGGATTTTTATCAACAGATGCACTGTGATATCCGGCTGACGCATCCGCCCCGCTTTGAAATCGAAGACCGCGTGAAGAACGACCGCTTCTACCGCTTCCTGCAAAAGACCTGGATGCTACAACAATTGCCGCTGGCCGCGGTGCTCTATTGGCTGGGCGGTTGGAGTTGGGTGGTCTGGGGCAGCGGCGTCCGCCTGTTCGTTTCGCTGACCGGCCATTGGCTCGTGGGCTATCTGGCGCACAATCGTGGTCGCAAAACCTGGCACATCGAAGGCGCAGCCGCGCAAGGCTACAACGTCCGCGGCTTCGCGCTGCTCACGATGGGGGAAAGCTGGCACAACAATCATCACGCGTTTCCTGAATCGGCGCGGCTCGGCATCAAACCAGGTGAACTGGATGTGGGGTGGCTGGTGTTGTGCGTCCTCCAGCGAGTTGGTTTGGCTTGGAACGTCGCCACACCCGAAAAACTCCCTGAACGCAAAGAACGGATCGAACTGGCCACCAGCCAACCCACGCCATGAAACTCACCCGCGGAAAACGGATCGCTCTCGAATTGCTCGGCCCGCCATTATTGGGTGCGTTAATATTGGGCACCAGTAATGCGTTGTATGCAATCTGGACGCAGCCGCGTACGGATTCACTTGGGGAAAGTCTCTCGCAAATAGGTGCCTATTTGCTCTTCGCCGTGATAGGAGCCTACATGATTGCGGGCATTCCTAGCATAATCTGCACATGTGTGATCGAATGGCGATTTGCTCAGGGGTTGAATCCTGCAACTTGGCGTGCCGTGAGACTTTTCTCAGCACTAGGATTCGTTTCTGGGAACATGATCGCGGTATATTTGACGGACTTTCGGTGGGGAATAGGAACTCTGTGGTTGGGGACTGTTTCTGTCGGAGTGGGCTTGTTGGTGGGCTTTTTACTCGGCATTTTGATCAAGCGTTGGTCAACAAAAAACTAATCCTCGGAGAAGATGTGCCGTGAATGATCGACCGAACAGAACTCGCATCGCGGCATTTCTTGGACTGCTGATCTTGCCGGCGTTTGCTTGGTGGGCGACACGCGATTTGCCGGCGTGGGTGAACATGTGGGCATTGGCGGGCAGCATGTTCTTCGCGTTGAAGCTACTCACGCTTACAGCGGCCGAGTTAGGCACCGTTTCGTTCGGACGGATTTTCGCCTACATCGCGCTCTGGCCGGGGATGGACGCGCGGGCGTTCTTGTTGGATCGGCCGGATATCACACCGGTCGCCCGACCAGGTGAGCTGGCCTTTGCATTGCTGAAACTATTCGGCGGCTTGGCCGCTGGAGCGTGGGCGACATGGCAGGTGGGAACGGCGCAGCCGGTGCTGGTCGGTTGGGTGGGGATGATCGGGATCATTTTCACCCTGCACTTCGGTCTGCTCCATGTGGTCTCGTGGCTGTGGCGGCGCGCCGGAGTCAATGCGCCGCCGATCATGCGTGCGCCCATCGCCGCGGATTCGCTCGCCGATTTCTGGGGCGGGCGCTGGAACGCGGCTTTTGCCGACGCTGCGCGTCGTTTCCTGTTTCGTCCCACTGTGCGCCGGCTCGGGGCGCGTGGTGCGGGAGCGTTTGTCTTTCTTGTTTCGGGCTTGGTTCATGAAGCTGTCGTCTCACTGCCTGCGCGTGGCGGTTGGGGTGGGCCGACTTTATATTTTCTGATCCAGGGCGCGGGCATTGCCGTGGAAAAAAGTCCGTTGGGAAAACAAATGAATCTTGGTAGCGACCTTCGCGGCTGGGTTTGGACAGCACTTTGCACGCTCGCACCCGTGACTCTCTTGTTTCACGCCCCCTTTGTCCATCGCGTCATCGTTCCTTTCTACCAAACCCTGCACGATCTCCTCCCATGACCACTGAAATTCTCCTCCTCAAACTCGCGGCTCTCACTCATCTCGGCCTTATTGCCGCCGGCTTGCTCATGCCCAAGGTCACGGGTGTTTGGATCGACGCGAAAAAGATGTCGCCGTTCGCCCAAGGACTCTTCCGCACCTACTACGCGTTCATCGGCCTGTGTCTCGTGAGCTTCGGTGCGGGCTCGTGGATCTTCGCCGCCGAGCTGGTGAGTGGCACGACGTTGGCGCGAGCCGTCTGCGGATTTCTCGCGCTCTTCTGGACGGTACGGCTCGCGGCGGCGATCTGGATTCTCGATGTGAAGCCGTATCTAACCGACACCTGGCGCAAAGTCGGCTACCAACTCACGAACATCGTCTTCGGCTCGCTGCCCTTCCTCTACGCCTGGCTGGCGCTGCGGTGAGGTATCCAAAGAAAATTCTACCGCGGATAACGCGGATCAATCACGGATAAAGGCCATCTAATTTGTATTATACGGGATCCGCGTTCATCCGCGCTATCCGCGGGAAAACGGCCTTTCTGGCTTCGAGCGGCGATTCTTTGTTCGGTTTTCCAATCGGCGGCTGTTATCAGACGACACCATGAACGATGACGCCGAATTACTCCGCCAGTACGCCGATCATCGATCGGAGCCCGCCTTCGCCGAGCTGGTCCGGCGACACCTCGGTCTCGTGTATCACGCGGCGTTGCGCCAGACGAATGGCGATACGCACCGTGCGCAGGACGTGGCGCAAGAGGTGTTCACCAGTCTCGCCCGCAAGGCGCGGACTCTCGCGCAGCGACCAGCGCTGGCGGGCTGGCTGCATACGAGCACGCGTTATGCGGCGTTGCAGGCAGTGCGCACGGAGCGTCGCCGGCAGAATCGCGAACAGGAGATCTACGCCATGACCGATACGCTCCAATCTGATCCGTCCGGCATCGAGTGGGAGCGACTGAAACCATTCGTCGATGAAGCACTGCACGCGCTGAATGAGCGTGATCGCGAAGCGGTGCTGCTGCGATTTTTTGAGGGCCGACCCTTTGCCGAAGTCGGCGCGAAGCTTGCCGTCAGTGAAGATGCCGCGCGGGTTCGGGTGGATCGCGCGCTGGATAAACTTCGTACCACGCTGGCGCGTCATGGTGTAACATCGACGGTCGGGGCACTCGCGGTTGCGCTCGCCAATCAGGCTGGAGCCGCGGTTCCAGCCGGATTGGCCGCTACGGTGACCGGTGGTGCGCTCGCGGCGGGAGCCGCACCAACCCTTTTCTTTATCCTTATGAACCTATCCAAATTGAAAGTAGCCTTGGCGCTCGGCGCGGTTGCAGCCGGTGCCACGACGATTGTGGTCCAACACCAGGAAAACGCGGCTCTGCGGGTTGAAGTCTCGCGCTTGAGTGGGCCGAGCCGCAATCTTGGCAACGACGCTATCAACGCGGAAAACGCCCGGTTGAAGGCGAGCGTCGTCCAGCTCGAAGCTCTGCGCAGGGACGACTCGGACCTGATCGAACTCATGGGCGAAGAATCGGGTATCAAAGCAAAGGTGATCGAGGCCGTGCAAAAACGGGCGAACACCAATGAAGCGATCGTGGCCCGGTTGGCGGCACGATTGGCCGAGGTTTCGCCTTACGATGCGGCTGAGTTGGATCGCGCTGTGGTGGTGAGATCGACCGTGCCGCCGCTTTATCCTCCAAAATTGAAGACGGCCGGTGTTGGAGGTGAAGTATTGGCGGATTTGGTGATCGATACGACCGGTGCGGTGCAGGAAGTGCGGATAGTGAGGTCTTCAAATCGAGAATTTGAGGTGCCCTCGATCGAAGCGATGCAGCAATGGAAATTCAGCCCGGGTGAGCACGGTGGCCGAGTCGTCAACACCCGGATGCAGCAGCTTTTAGTTTTTAAGCCGAACTGACGCGGGCGTGGCTGCGGTTACTCCGGAAGCGGCTGCCGCAGGGCGCGGGCGATCGTCATGAGTGACGGCCCGAGCATCCGGGGAGGGGATTCCTTGCGCATGGCGTCGATTCGAGCGGAGTTGCCGGGCTCTTCAAGTTTGGCGAACAAGCGGATCAGTTCCCAATGTGGCGCGAGATCGGAGCGGGTGAGAAGTTGGGCGCATTCTTTCGGCCAGACTTTGGTCGCTCGCATCACGCCTGCCGCCCAGTTCCGCAACGCCTCCAGATAGCCGGGGCCGTCATCTTCCCCGAAATCCTCCTCCCAAATGTCGATGCAGGTCTCGCCCGGTTTGGCTGCGGGTGAAATCGAATACAAAATCAGGGAGTTCACCTCGTTCCAATAATTCATCAGCAGGTCGGCGAATTGCTGGGCTTCAGCTTCATCTTTCCAGATGCGGCCGGGTGGCGGCCAGAGCTCTTCCATGATTTTAAGCGGCTGAATCATTGCCGGACAGAGCAGCATGCCGGTCACGATGCCGCTAAACTCGTAGAATTCGGGCACCGTGTCGTCCTGTTCCTCCAGCCAGTCTTGGAGATTTTCCCGGGCGAATTCGGCCGCATCCTTCTCGGCCGCCTCCGGATCTTCGAAATCAAAACCCTCGGGGCCGCACTTGGCTTCCAGAATGGCCAGCACGCGGTCAACCCGTTCCTCGGAATCATTCGCGCCCCGGATGTAGCAGGGCCGGCCATCGCGGCCATAGGTGAATTCCTGCGGGCAATCGGCGGCGTCGATGCCGGAGAGAACCTTGCGGGCCTTGCGAAAATCGCGGTGCGGGGCAAACCCCAGCGACTCGGCGTAGGCAAGCGCCCCCTCGATCATTTTTTTCGCGCAGGCGGGGTGGAAGCGTTCGCGAAATTCATCGGGCAGCCGTTCGGCAACGAACTCGCGCAATTCCCCTTCAGTCATGCCCGTCTCGTGGAATGCATCCTTCACCCCGAGACAGAAGAGGTCGACGAGAAACATCGCGTAGTCGGTCGCGCCGTTTTCCCGGGTGCGGGCAACGAGCAGGTTGGCCAGGCCGACTTCTTTCCAGTCCTTTTCGATGAAAGCTTCGTAGCGGGTCATGTTGCGGCAAATTGCAGCGTGCGCGGTTCGTCTGCAAGCCGGGTTTCGATGGACGATTCAGGCCGCGATGGAGATTTATGCCGGTTGCAAATTGTTTTGCGGATGTGGGGCCGGCGCTTGTCGCCGGCCGCGGCACGCCGGCAAGCGGCGGCCCTACGAAAAGGCCAATAACATGCAGCCGTTGGTATCCTCCGCGAGCATCCGCGCGATCCGCGGAGAAATTTCTGGTGCTTGGCTTACCCGAGGCTCGCCAATGGCGGAAATTTTTCCCACAAAACCCGCATGGCATGGCGCATCCAGGAATCGGTTATTCGCGGAGAACTGGACAACCGCGTGCGTGGCCATGTGACGGGCCGGATCTGGTTTGCCGGACGCACGGAACCGATGGAACTTAATCTCACGGGCAACTGCTGGCGCGATCTGGCCGGACGCCGGCTCGAATTCACCAATCCGGAGCCCAAGCCTGCTTTTGTCGATGATCTGGCCTTGTTGCAGCCCGGTGCCGTGGGCGACATCACCGCTTCGCGCAAAGTGAAGGTGCCGGAAATTCCCATGGACCAGATCGGCGAATACTACAAAGCGAAGAAACCGTTTCCGTGGCACTGGGGAAATTCGCTCTACCTGGAGTGGTTCAGCGAGAGTAACGGTCGGGTGGTCATCGAGTCGGCGAGCTATGAATTGAAGATCGTCGGCGAGCCTGCGTGGGAAATGTCGCCGGAGGAGGAAGAGTCGCAGCGCAAGGCCAACGGCGCGGCGATCACGGGTTTCATGGAGCAGATGAGCGAGGCGGCGGATCGACAATCGCACGAGGACACCGGATGGAACGCTACGAGCGATAAGCCGGCTGCGGATGAGGAAGAGTCCGAGTGGAATGAGAAACCGCAGACCGAAGCGGCGGCTGAACAGATGCAGGCACGAAGCGATCTGCTGTCAGACCGCATCCAGGCCCGGCTCACGCGCGAGGGCGACAAGGCCGATTACGAGACCATCCTGCATGAGGAAATCGAACGCTTGCGCCGGGAGCTCGGCGAACCCGAACCAAGCCCCGAGCAACTGGCGCGTAACGCGGAGTGGATCGACGAAATGAACCGGGCTGGCGAGGAGGCCTTGAAGAATCCTGATCCCGAATTGGAAGCGGAACTGGAGGCCAAACATCCGCTGGCCGAACGCGCCTTTGAGCTTTCGATCCAAGTGCAGGACACGGCGGAGGAAGAGGGTTGGATTCCGGATGGCGCCAATCAGGAACACCCGGCGGCAGAACTGTCGGGTGCGATCATGATTGCCGCCGCCAAGCTCGCTGGCGCACTCAATGGCCGGCATTGGCCGCCGGGAATTGATGAATGCGCGGGAATTATCGTCCGATTGAAAAAGGCCCGCGTGTATCTCGACGATGCTTTGCGCGCGCTGGAGTCGTGTCAGGAGGAGAAGCTGATCACCTCGCAGCACCTCGGCCCGGTGCTGGTGGACTTGGTCGATATTGCGCATGATGCGGATGAAATCATCGCGGAGCTGCGCGAGCGTTTGGCGCGCGGAACAGATTGAGACGGCGGCGCATCGGCCTAGTTCAGCGCCTTCGAATCTGTAGCATAACCGTCGCTCAAGTCACCGACCGACATCACGAACCCCGACTGCATTCCGCGGATAATGGGGATCAATCAAGGATATGAATACGCTTTCAACTGCGTTTCTTATCTTATCTGCGTTCATTCGCGTAAACTGCGGTTTCCGGAGATTTAATCATAAAATATCTCTTTCCAGTCGCGCCGTCCTCGGGCCTCATGAGGGGCTATGTCTTTGCGTGTCGTCGGCCAGCGTTGTATGAGCGAACGGGAACCCGAATTGGGTCTTGGGGTGGTCGCGAGCGTGGATCGCACGCGCATCGGCATCGAGTTTCCGGCCACGGGGGAAAAACGTCTCTACGCCCTTGGCACGCCGGTGCTCAAGCAGGTGCAGTTCCGCACCGGTGAGAAGGTGGCGACGCGCGATGGCGTCACGCTCACGATTGAAACGGTCGAGGAGGACGCGGGCTTGCTCGTGTACGTGGGAGAGGGCCGGCGGGTGCGGGAGGATATGATTTCCGACATCACGAGCGTCGATTTGCCGCAGGAACGCCTGATGGCGGGGCAGGTTGATCCGGGCGAGGTATTTGATCTGCGCTACCGGGCGTTGCAGGCGCAGGCGCGGTTCCGTCAGTCGGAAGTGCGTGGCATGCTCGGCGGACGGCTCGAACTGATTCCGCACCAATTCTCCATTTTGCAGGAAGTGTCTTCGCGCCAGATTCCGCGGGTGCTCCTGGCTGACGAAGTCGGGCTCGGAAAAACGATTGAGGCGTGTCTGATTTTGCAGCGTCTGCTGGCGGTGGGGAAAGCGAAGCGCGTGCTGATCCTCGTGCCGGAATCCCTCACGCACCAGTGGTTCGTGGAACTGCTGCGCCGTTTCAATCTTTGGTTCAGCATCTACGACGAGGAGCGTTGCCTTGCGGTGGAGCAGAGCGATCCGGGCACAAATCCGTTTCTCGCCGCGCAACTCGCCCTCGGCAGCACGGCCTTCCTTGCGGGCAATCCCACGCGCCGCGAACAAGCGGTGACGGCGGGCTGGGATATTGTCGTGGTGGATGAAGCGCATCATCTGGAATGGGCACCGGATAAGGTCAGTCCCGAGTACGCGCTCGTTGAGGAACTGGCGCGGAAATGTCCGGGCTTGCTCCTGCTCACGGCGACGCCGACGCAACTGGGTCTGGCCGGGCATTTCGCCCGTCTGCGCCTGCTGGATCCGGATCGCTACGATGATTTCGATCAATTTTTCGCCGAGGCTGAATCATTCGGGGCGGTGGCTGCGATTGCGGGAAGGATTCTCGAGCAAAAGCCGCTGAAACCCGCGGACCACGCCAGCCTGAAGAAGATCTTCAACAAAGACCCCGTCGGACTCAGCCAGCACTTGGATGCACTTGCTGCGGGAAAACCGGGAGCGAGGGAGGCGTTGGTCAAGACGCTGCTCGACCAGCATGGGACGGGGCGCGTGGTGTTCCGCAACACCCGGGCCGGCATGAGCGGATTTCCGAAGCGAAAATTTTGTCCGGCACCGCTGCCGGGAAACAATCTCACGCTGCTCGCCCGGATTGCGCGCGAGCTGGAGGCCGAGGAAACTGGCCGGGAAGAGGACATCCGTTACTCGTTCAAAGAGGACCCGCGTGTCGACTGGCTGATCGAGTTTCTCACCGACAACAAACCGGCGAAGGTGCTCCTGATCTGCAAATCCCGGAGCAAGGTCGCCGCCATCGAGGCCGCCTTGCAGGAGCGAATCAATTTCAAGGTGGGGCTTTTCCATGAGGGATTGCCTTTGGTCCAGCGCGATCGCAATGCGGCTTGGTTCGCCGAGCCGGATGGCGCGCAACTGCTCATCTGTTCCGAGATCGGCAGCGAAGGCCGCAACTTCCAGTTCGCGCATCACCTCGTGCTGTGGGATCTGCCGCTCAATCCGGGGTTGCTGGAGCAGCGCATCGGCCGGCTCGACCGTATCGGCCAGACCCAGACGATTCGGATCCATGTGCCTTACGTCGAAAGCAGCGCCGAGGAATGTGTGCTCGACTGGTATCATCGCGGCCTCGATGCCATCGAAACGTCGCTGCAGGGCGGCAACGACTATCAGGACAAATTCAAGGCTCGCCTGCTCGCCCAGGCGCTGGCCCACGACGGCACGATTTCAAAACGCGGCGCGAAAGACTGGGAGGCGTTCATCCAGGAAACGGTGGAGTTCCGGGAGACACTGACGGAGAAAATGAAAAACGGTCGCGACCGGTTGCTCGAACTGAATTCGTTCAACCCCGGGGTGGCAGAGCGGGCGATTGCCCAGGTCCGGGCGGTGGATGCCGATCCGTTCCTGCGCAATTTCCTGAGCGATCTGCTCGATCACTTCGGCGTGCGGATCAAGGAGCACGAGGAAGGCGACGTGTTTCTCGACCCGAGTCACGCCTACATCGAAGGATTTCCCTCGATCCCGCACGACGGCATGCTGGCGACCTTCAACCGGCAGCGCGCGATCACACGCGAGGACATTAAGTTCATCTCACCCGACCACGCGCTCGTACAGGATGCGATCGATTTGCTGGTCGATTCCAAATCCGGCACGACTGCGTTCAGCCGGATCACGGCGGACAAACCCAATCTCCTGCTCGAAACGATTTTTGTGCTCGAAGCGGTGGCCGATTCCCGCTGGCACGTGGACCAGTTTCTCGCGCCCGTGCCCGTGCGCATCGTGGTGGATGTGCGCGGCAACGATCTGACGGACGAGCGCGATGCCAAGTCGGTCGCCGCCGAGGCGGAGGATGGGATCATCCAGCGTTTCCTCGAACGCCCGGGTTTCAACATCTCGCTCTTGAAAGCCTTGATCGAAGGCGCGACAAAGCTGGCTGAAGTTCGAACTGGCGCGTTGAAAAAGGCGGCCCAAGCCAAAGCGAACACGGTACTGACCGCCGATCTGCGACGCCTGATCGATCTGCGAAAGCTCAACGATCACGTGCGACCCGAAGAAATCACCATGGCTGAGGAACAGCTCAAAAATATCAGCGGGGCAGTTGAGCAAGCGCGCCTGCGGCTGGATTCGATCCGGCTGATCGTGGAAGGTCCGGCGGGGAAGGAGTGACTATTATTCAACCGCGAATGGACACGAATTGACGCGAATAAAATTCCCGAATCTGGCTGTTTTTGGGGATCGAAACTATTAGCGTCAATTAGCGTGGATTAGCGGTTAAAAAGACTCTTCTGCCTTCAGCAGGGCCGTTCACTATTGAATCTTGTCGGAGTAGGTGCGTTTCAACCAGGCTTCGGGCACGGGAATGACGCAGATATTCATGGCATGGCCGTCGGCGGAGAGCATGGCGGACTCGATTTCGATCTTGGTGCTGTCGGCACTGAAGGTGGGATGCGGGTGGTCGGCGGCGGTCTGCTTGTGACCGGCGCTGAGCAAAATCATTTCGTCGGTGTGCCGGTCGATCAGGTAGATGTTGCGGGCAAAATCGTCGCCCACGGCCCAGCGGCCGTCCGCTGATCCATTGACGTGCCAGAGACCGCTGCCGCTTTTGGTCTGGCCGGCGATTCTCATCTCGCGGGTGCGGAGATTCACGATGCCGAGACCGGTCGCATGTTCGCGCGTGCCGGCGATGCCCCATTCGTCGTTCACCCCGATTTTGCGGTGACCCAAAATGGCGACCGCGACCTCATCCTTGGTGATGACCGCTTCATGGGTGACCCAGTCATAGGGCGCCTCGGGATAAAGCGGCCGCAGTCCGGAACCATCGGAACGCACGGTCCAGGTGCGTTGCGGCGCCTTGCCGCCGGTTTCCCAGCAGAAAACGATTTCCCCCGGGACAAAGGGATTCGTCTGCACATGCCCGATCTGGAAGGGCACGGCCACGATGAATTTAATTTCGCCGGTTTTGAGATTCATGCTGGCCAGGCCGGTCGGGCCGGCGCCCATGTGGCGCGGACCGTAAGCGGCCTCGACCTTGGTGTCGGGCGCGAGGTGCTTGGCGGCCATTTCCTTGCTGCCGACCCGGAAGTAGACGAAGTCCTCGGTGGGATCGAGCGCCACGTCGCCGACGTTCCCATATTCGACGGGAATCGCGCCGCAGACAAATTCATAGGCGGAGGCCGGCTGCATTTTGCCGGCAGCGCTGTCAGCGAAAAGTTTCGCGAGGTCAACCCGCACAATCTGGGACGGACCGCGCGGCGGGCCGTCGCGGCGGGCGCCAGGCGCTGCGGCAGCAGGCCCGCCTGGAGCGGCCGGTTCCGGCGGCGTGCCGGGTGCGGCCGGAGCCGCGCTGGTGGCGGGCACCATGTTGCCGCCGCTGGCGGGGGCGCCGGAGGCATCGGCGAGGATCATGCCGGGGGTGCGGGCGAAATAGAGATTCATCGAATGATCGGCGAGGCAGAGCATGCCCGAGTAGCCGTTCTCGGTCACCTGGACGATATCACCGGTTTCTTCGTTCACCGCCATGGCCTGGCCGCGCACACGATTGGAGCGGAAGACCAGCCATTTGCCGTCGGAGGTCCATTGGTGGTGGGTCTGGTAGATTTTGGAATCTCCCTTCGGCTGGCTTGTCAGGAAGGAGAGAGGGATGCCCGTGACGGGGTCGATCACGATTTTCTTTTCGGAAGGGAAGCGGGTGCCGATCTGGGCCGAGGCCGGCTGGGCCGGCAGGGACGCCAAGAGAGCGGACAGGAGCGGCAACAATAGCTTTGATTTCATGGGGTATGGAGTGAAGGGCAGTCGGTGGGATGTTGTGACCGGGGCATGCGGCCGTGATAGGTTCAAGGCCTGGCAGGGGGTAGACGCAAGACATCACGAGAATGTTTCATCAAGCGGAAGAAAAAATGCCGGGGTAGGTTGCTCGGTCCAGTCCTCCATGCCTCACCGCTTTGGCTTGGTGGAGCGCATTGCGCCCACTGCAGTGCGCTGGGGTGAGAGCTGCCCGGCCAAGTGCGTTGAGGGCAACGCGCGCCCCTTTCTCCAGCGGTCATCACCGGGGAGAATCGCGGTGCGACTCTGCACGAACGATTTAAGTCTTGGGCGGAATCATGCAGAAGGAAACAACCACAGATGGACACAAATGAACACAGATAAAGATTTTGCAGGCAGAAGATCGCATGCAGCAGCGAAAATCATCCGGTTCTCCAGAAGTTAACCGACTTTTGGTCGCTCTGTCGCACGACGAATCGGTGTTCATCGGTGTGAATCGGAGGCAGCAAATGAATGGTTTGGCTTGGGCGACGGCTTCCACCGCACCAGCGGCTGCTGCCCGGCGACGTAGAGCGGATGACGCGGGTGGCCGTCCTTGGTGGTGCCGAGGCACCAGAGTTCGCGGCCCGGGAAAAGTTGCGCGACCGCCTCGGCCCGGGACTGGTATTCACCGATTGCGCCCCACGCGGCGACAATCTTCGCACAACGCGAAGCGCCGAGACGGAGCGAGGCATCATTGTCCGGCCCCACGGGATCTTTCGCCGCCATCATTTCTTTGGGATACGGTGTGCGCAGCGCAAAGACATTGGCCATCCAGAAACCATCAAAGCCCTCGCGTTTGGAAAACGAAGCAATGCGCGTGAGCGTGGGATCCAGTTGGGACTCATCGGCGGTGCTCGGGTTCAGCCCAATCCACATGATGAGGCTCTCGCTGAAAAGCGGATTCCAACGATGAATCAGGCTGTAGCGGTGTCGGCGGTCGGAGGAGAAATGGCATTCATTATCCACGACAGGAGCGTTCAGCAGGGGACGATGAAGCGCAACACTGGCCACGCCTACATCGAGGGATTTTCGTCGATCCCGTACGACGGAATGCCCGGCGATCTTAACCGGTAGCGGACGAAAAAACCGACAAATAAGTCGGATAAACGACGTTATCGAAAAACGATAAATAATATTTGACATATCGAAAAACGATATTATCGATTATCGATGAATCCTGATTCTAACTTCAAAATCAAACTCACATGAAAATATTCCCTAATCTGGCTGGTGGTCTTCGGTTCTACTTCGGGTTGGCGCGCGCGCTGGCCCTCGTGTTTGCGGCGTTTTGGTTTCTCGTTTTGACGTTCAGTCCTTCGCTTAAGCAACTCTTCGGTGATGATGCCAAATTGATGGTCTCGGTTGGTGAAGCCCTCCTTCAGACAGAGGCAAATGCCAAATCGATGATCACAGTTGGTGAAGCCCGGCTTCAAACGGAACAAAATGCGGTTACGCTAGCCTCGGATACGGCGAAGCCGGGTTCGCTCGCCGTGGCGAGCCTGCGAGGATCCTTGCAGGCGGACCTTCTGAGCAACGACGCGGCCTTGGTGGCGGCGCTCCGCAGGACGGTCTATCCGTGCATTGCGGTATTCGTGGCATTTACCTGGATGTTGTTCGGTTCGTTGCGTGACGTATGCGCCAATATCGATCGGGGCGAAGCGTTCAGCGAACAAAACCTGCGGGTGGTGAAGCGCGTCGGACGGATTCTCATTGCCTCCAGCTTGGCCGGCTTTGCGGTGCAACTCTGGGCTTCCCAAGCGATGGGCGGTTACCTCGCTCAGCATGTAGTGTTCTCGGGCATCAGGAGTGGAGGCTTGGTTCACTTCAGCCTGCCCGGCGGACTGTTTCCTTTCGAGGGCGGTTTGGTGACCGGCTTCCTGGTGCTCTTGCTGACGGAAGCGTTTCGCCAGGGCCTGAACCTCAAAACCGAAAACGATCTAACCGTCTAAATCCATGCCTATCCAATTGAATCTCGAAAAGGTCATGGCGGACCGGGGCATAACCCTGACGGAACTGGCGGCGCGAGTGGACATCACGCTGGCCAACCTCTCCATCCTGAAAACCAACAAGGCCAAGGCGGTCCGCTTCAGCACCCTGGAAGCCCTCTGCCGCGAACTGAAGTGCCAGCCGGGTGAACTGCTGGAATTCGTGAAGGACAAGTAACCGACACTTCCATAAACATACCGAGACAAAGAGAGTTCACCTCAAGAGCGCGAAAGGATGAATATCCGCTTTGCGCTCTTTTCGGCATTATGAATCCGGCGCAGGCCTGGGCACTCGTGAGAGTTTCTCGGAAGGAGTCCCGACTCCGCTTGGTTGGCAACGCGGATTTGATTAACAAATGGCAAAACGATGAGGCCATGAATTGAAAACAGGCAAAGACCTTGGCCTTTCTCAGTGAACTCTGTGTCTCCTCTGTGCTCTCTGTGACAAAAAATCTTTGTGTGGCCGCATCGAAGCACGGCGCGCCCAGCTGTCGCGCCCTACCTTAAAACACCGCTACGGTTCAGCTCAGAATTTGGCGCAGGCTTTCCAGGTCGAGGACGCGAGCCAAGGACTCTTCCTGCACGACGGCGCTGGCGAGGGCGGCTTTGTCGCGTTGGAGGGCGCGGATTTTTTCCTCCACCGTCCCACGGGCGAGGAGTCGATACGCGATGACCTGGTTGCGCTGGCCGATGCGATGGGTGCGGTCGATGGCTTGCGCCTCGACGGCGGGATTCCACCATGGATCGTAGAGCACCACGTAGCTGGCGGCGGTGAGATTGAGGCCGGAGCCGGCGGCTTTCAGCGAGAGGAGAAAAACCGGGATTGCCGGGTCGCCTTGGAATTTGTCGACGAGGGCCTGGCGGTTTTCCGTCTGGCCGGTGAGCATCAGGTGCGTGATCTCGCGTTTCACGAGTTCCTCGCGGATGAGCTCGAGCATCGTGACGAATTGTGAGAACACCAAAACCTTGTGGCCTTCGGCGATGAGCGGCTCAAGCGTTTCGAGCAGGGCGTCGAGCTTCGCGCTCGAGGGTTCCTGGCCCGGAGCCTGACCGCCGCCGATGAGACGCGGATCGCAGCAGATCTGGCGGAGGCGGAGGAGCGATTGAAGGATGTTGAAACGCTGGGCGTCGAATTCCTTCGCGCCGTGCACGCCAAGGAGAATCTGGCGGGCGCGTTTGAGCTCGGCGTCGTAGAGTGTGCGTTGCGGGCCTTCGAGTTCGCAGACGATTTCTTCCTCGATCCTCGGCGGCAGATCGCGGGCGACCTGGGATTTCGCGCGGCGCAACAGAAAGTGCCGGACGCGGGCGGCGAGGCGGGCGCGGGCGCTCTCGGGATCGGTGCGGTCGTCGTAAAGGCGCTTGAACGCGCTTTGCGTGCCGAGCAGGCCGGGCATGGCGAAGGCGAAGAGACTCCAGAGATCGAGGAGGCGGTTTTCCACGGGCGTGCCGGTGAGCACGAGCCGGTGCGTGGCGCGGAGCGCGCGGGCAGCGTGGGCGGTGGCGCTGCCGGGATTTTTGATGTTCTGGCCTTCGTCGAGAATCACCGCGTCCCAATGGCTGGTCGCGAGCGCCTCGGCGTTGAGCCGGAGCTGGGCGTAGTTGGCGATTACGAGATGGGCGCCGGGACCGGAGGCGGTGGCGTGCGGCGAGCCGGGACTGAATGCGATCGGATGCAACGTCGGCGCGAAGCGGGCGGCTTCGAGCGGCCAGTTGGTCGTGACGGATTTTGGGCAGACGACGAGCGCGCGGAAAGGCTTCGAAGGATCGCGGCCGGCGAGCCACACGAGCCACACGAGCGCCTGCACGGTTTTGCCGAGACCCATGTCGTCGGCGAGCACGCCGCCGAAGCCGTGGTTCGAAAGCCACGCGAGAAATTCAAAGCCCTCGCGTTGATAAGGGCGCAACGAAGCGGTGATGGTTTCGGGCAGAGCCGGCGGTGGTTGCGCGCGCAATTCGAGCGCGCGGGAGCGGAGCTGTTCCCAGGCGCGGGTGGCGAAGACTTCGCGCAGGCTTTCGTCGCTGGCGAGCTGCAGGGCGTGGAAACGGTGCTGTTCGCCGAGCGTGGGCGTTTCGGCGAGACCGAGCGCGGTGAGGCGGGCCTGTTGCTCCGCGTTGGTACCGAGGGTGAGGCGACGCCAGCCTTTGCCTTCTAGCCGGACAAATCCGCCGCGGGCGGCGAGGAGGATTGCGATTTCTTTTGGCGTGAGCGTGGTGTCGGCGGCGCGGGCGACGAGCCGGACGTCGAACCAGTCGCGGGCGTTCCCATCAGGTTCGATCTCGAGGGCGAAGGTGGCCTGATCGGGTTCGCGCACCAAGCCGGCGAGTTCTTCGGTGGCCTCGACGACCGTGTCGCCGGGCAGCGTGGCGATCCAGTCGGCGAGATCATCGGCGAAAGAATCGGTGACCGGGCGTTGCCAGCAGGGATTCGGGGAATGGTCGGCAATCCATTGCAGTCCGAAGCGGAGAAACGGGCCGACGGCGGCCTGGGCCGGAGCGCGGTCGTGGACGACGAGGGTTTCGCCATCGGAATTTTTTGTCGGGAGCGAATCCGGGGAAAGCTCGCGCCAGCCGAGCGGCGTGTAGCGTTCGAGGCGTTTTCCGTCGGAGGTGACGGTGGCGAGCTCGACGCAAAGGAGTTCCGATGATTCGGATTCGTCGAATTTTCCGGCGGCACCGGCGAGAAATTCGAGGGAGAGGCGCAGGTGAGGGCGCAGGTGTTCCTCGCGGACGGGGCGCTGAAATTCCTTGGGCAGACGGGTGCCGGAGCGGTGGAAAAAGCTCATCGCCGCCGGCAGGGAAAGCAACGTGCGCGGCAGCGGAATCGGCGTCGCGGGACTGGCGGGTTCGCCGGTGGAGTTGAGCTGGATTTTATCGCTGATCGGGAGCGGACCGCGGTGAACCGTGGCGCCTTCGAGATAAAACGGCGCAGGCGTGCCTTCGAGGAGGACGAGGTGGCTGGGCGCGGGCGAACCGTCGGAGTGCGTGAGGATCGCTTCGAGCTGCGTGGTGTCACTCGGTCGGTCGCGGAGCGTCCAGACGAGCGGCTTCGGCGCAAGTGTGAGCGGTTCGTGGGCGGGCCCGACGAGGCAACTGCGGGCGAGCGGATCGGTGAGCGCGACATGCAGAGCGGCGCGAAACTCCGGAAGTTTCGACGAGGGTTGGACGGACCCGTGTTGGAAAACCGCATCGCGAAAGGCGAGGGCGAGGCGCAGGGCGGGCTCGTCAAAGAGCAAGGTGAGCGAACGCGAATCGCTCAGCCACTGGCGCAACGTTTCAGGATGAAGCTCCTCCCAAATGGTGAGCGTGTTGACGCGGGTTTCCCAGCGCCAGGCGCGGTCGATCAGGCGGAGGCGCAACTCGTGACGACGCGGAGCGGTCAGCGCTTCGGGCGTGGTGGCGGCGGGCAGAACGGTCTGGAGCTGTTCGAAGTGGCGGGTCCAGTCGCGCAGGGCGAGCGCTTCCTCACGCGCCGCGATCCGGGCCTGTGCGGCGGGCAGATCGGTGAGGTTGACGAGAAATTCCGGGAGCGGAAGACCGCGGCGTTGCAGCGCGACGGCGAGGAATGACCAGAGTTCCAGCGGCGTCGCGGGCGGCTGGTCGCGGTCCCACCAGTTGTCACACCAAGGCTGTTCATTGAAACCGTAGGCGAGATGGCGGTGCGAAGGGGGAAGCAGCCAACTGATGGCATACGGGTCGAGGTTGCCGCCTTGCAGGAGCAGCGCGTGCACCTCGGCGAGCCGGCGGAGCCAGTTTTGCTCCGTGCGTTTAAGAGCCCGGCCAATTTTCTCGGCGACGAGCGTGGCGAGCGTTTCACTGGTGGCCGGAGTGGTTGGGTGGAGGGTTTCCTCGGCCGGAGCTTCGCGCAGGCGGTCGAGCAGGGCCAGGCCGGCGGCATAGGCGTGTTTGCAACTCACCTCAACCGAGCACGTGCAGAGCGAAGCCCAGCCATGGGCGGAATCGTGGTCGAAACGCACCGAGTAAAGCTCTGTACCCTGCACCTTGGCCGAGGCGCGCGTGCCGATAATGCGCAGGGCGCGGACGCGGCCCTCGCGCTGGTAGGCTTTGCCCCGCAACTGCTGCTTGCTGGCGAAGGTGCCGAGCCAGGCGGCGAGTTCATCGGCATGGCGGGCGAGGGCGAGATCGGCGGAAGAGTGATGGCTGGAAATAGGCAAGGGGTCGATTCGATGACAGGTTTCCGGCCAAGGGCGAGTCTCGCGTGCAAAAATGGGTGAGAATTAGCTGGGGAGAAACCGCCCAATCCCCGGACTTTTAACCGCTAATGAACGCTAATTGACGCTAATAAATTTTCCGAACCCAAGCAGGGCATTTACAGGAGGTAACTGAGTGAACAGAGATCGGGCCCTCCTGCCTTTTCTCTGCGGTCTCCTGTGAAACGGCTTTGGCTGGTCAAGGTTTCGGGCTCGCCAACTTGGGCAGCGCTCGCGAGTTTTGGTGGCAAACCGAAGACCGCCATCTTGCTTTGTTGAAGCGGCTGGAAGCACCAGCACCATAACGCCAAACTTTCTTGCCTCATCACTGGCTCATCCGCCGGGTGAAATACTCCAGGAATTCGGCGGGCTTGGAAGTCAATGCGACTTGTGCGTTGGGGGCGCGGCCTTCGATTGGTTTCGTCAAGCCGTCGTCGGCGATTTCCAGATGCAGCGGGGTGAGCGGGACGAGGTTTGGCGTGGCGACCAGGGCGACGGCGAGTTCGTCGAAGAGGGTGGGCATGTCGCCTTTCCATGTGTTGGTGTGGAGCCAGATGAAATCGAGCGAGGCGAGGGCGTCGTTCAGCGGCGTGCCGCGGGCGAAGATTTTCACGCGCCATTCTGCGGTCAGTTTCAAGTCGGCGGTGGAATCCAGCGGGGCAACGAGCAGCGGCACGCCGGAAGTGAAGACGGTGCGGGCGGCGGCGATGTTGGATTTGATGTTCCACTCCGGCTCGGGCGCGGAGCCCGGGGCATAACCGCGCCGCACCGATCCGCCCATCAAGGCGATGGCTTTGATCTTGGCGCCGATGCCGGGCTCGGAGTTGAGCAAGGCGGCGATATTGGTCAGTTCGCCGATGGCGATCAGCGTGATCTCGCCCGGGTGAGCGTTGATCTGCTGGCGCATGAAGTCCACGCCGCCGGTGAGATGCAGGGTTGGGGAGGCGAAGTCTTTGGCCCATTCGGTCTGGGCGATGTATTGCGGCGCGGTGGAGGTGCCGGCGTAAACCGGAATGTCAGCCCAGTGGCTTCCGGCGGTCGCGAGCAATTTCGCTGCAAGCCGGGCGCGCGCCACGGCATCGCCGGAAACCGTGGTGACACCCACCAATCGCAACTCAGGACTGCGGATGATCAGCGCCAGCGCATAGGCATCGTCGATGTCTCCGCCGATGTCCGTGTCGAGAATGACGGGGATGGGTTCCGTCGTGCGTCCCACCACGGGCAGGAAGAGGATGGCAAGCAAGCAAAGCCAGCGCCGGGGCCGTAGGGGAAATATCATGACCGTCACGATGGCACAGTTCCCGTGAATCGAAAGCGCAAAGCCGGCAGCGGGACGGACAAAGACCTTGCGACCCCAAAGCGGCCTGCTAGCACAGCGGCGTGAAAGTAACGGCGGACGACATTGCCCAACTGCTCGCCAGTCCGCCTCCGCGACAAGTGCCGGCGCATGTCGTCAAAGCGGCCAGAAAAGGGAGAGCCGCGTGGGGCACCGCCGTATTCGGACTTTTCTTCGGCGCTTTCGGCATGATTTTTGTCGTCGTATTTTTCCCGTGGCGCTTTTGGGACGAATGGCGGCTGGCGTGGGGCGGGGCAAGCAGTACGACCGGCCTCGTTAGCGGCGTGGCTGATGCAAAAATGAAGGTAAACGGCCGGCGGGTGATGGAATACCGGTTCACCTTCACACCGGAGAACGGGACTCCCCAAACCGGCGCCTGTTTCGCCGACGCCGGACGCTGGGTGCCCGGCAATCAGGTGACCATACGTTACCTGCCGGGCACCCCGGGCCTGGCCTGCATCGAGGGTTCGCGGTTGAACAAGGCGGGTTGGTTCGGCTCCTTTGTGATCATCTTCCCCGGGGTGGGTTTTGGGATGGTCGCTTGGTTTGTGTACCAGCGTCGGCAAATCCGATGGTTATTGCGCGAGGGACAGGTGGCCGAGGTGGACGTTCTTTCCGTGGAGGCGACCCAGATGCGGGTGAACAACCGACAAGTTTATAAAATCGTGTTGGCTGGCCAGGCTTTGGGCGGACAACCCGTGTCGGTCAAACGGACGAACGCGGCGGATTTGGAGCTGGCGGACCGGCACACCGAGAAAAAACAGCCGGTGTTCGTGCTCCACGATCCGCGCAAACCCAGGCGGCTGGTTTTCCCCGAGGCGTTGATCGAACCGCAGGACTGATAAACCTGCTCGTCCATTGGTCACGTACCTCCTTTTAACCCGGGTCGGCCATCCGTCCAAAGGCCGCCGCCTTAAGGAATCTCCGCTGCTCAGCTCAGAATCTGCCGGAGGCTTTCGAGGTCGAGGACTTTGGCGAGGCTTTCTTCCTGCACGACGGCAGCGGCCATCGCGGCTTTTTCCTTTTGGAGGGCGCGGATTTTTTCCTCCACCGTGCCGCGCGCGAGGAGGCGGTAAGCAATTACGTGCGCGGTCTGGCCGATGCGGTGCGTGCGGTCGATGGCTTGCGCCTCTACTGCTGGATTCCACCACGGGTCGTAGAGCACCACATAGCTGGCGGCGGTGAGATTCAGGCCGGAGCCGGCGGCTTTGAGCGAGAGGAGGAACACGGGCGGGCCCTCCGCCGACTGAAACGTGTTCACCAATTCCTGCCGGTTCTCCGTCTGACCGGTGAGCATCAGGCGCTTGATCTCGCGCCTCACAAGTTCGTCGCGGATGAGCTCGAGCATCGTCACGAACTGCGAGAAAACCAAAACGCGGTGCCCTTCCGACAACAGCGGCTCCAAGGTGTCGAGCAGGGCTTCGAGTTTGGCGCTGGGGGGAGTTTTCGCGGAGCCCTCGCCGGTGGTCGCATCTTGGGTGATGGATTTGGTCTTGCGCCGCGTTTTCTTTTCGCCGGCGAGTTCGGCCCCGACCAGCCGGGGGTCGCAGCAAATCTGACGGAGCCGGAGGAGCGATTGCAGGATGTTGAAGCGCTGGGTGTCGAACTCGCGCGCGGTTTTCACACCGAGGAGCATCTGGCGGGCGCGTTTTAATTCGGCGTCGTAGAGCGCGCGTTGTGGGCCTTCGAGTTCGACGACGATGTCTTCCTCGGTGCGGGAGGGCAGATCGCGGGCGACCTGGCCCTTGGTGCGGCGGAGCAGGAAATGCCGCACGCGGGTGGCAAGGCGTGCGTGCGCGGCGGCGGGTTCTGTGCGGTCGTTGTAGAGGCGCTTGAAGGAAGTCTGGCCGCCGAGGAGACCGGGCTGGGCGAAGGCGAAAAGACTCCAGAGATCAAGCAGACGGTTTTCGACGGGCGTGCCGGTGAGCACGAGCCGGTGCGTGGCACGCAGGGCGCGCGCAGCTTGCGCGGTGGCGCTGGCGGGGTTCTTGATGTTCTGGCCTTCGTCGAGGATGACGGCGTCCCAGGTTTTCTCCGCGAGGATCTCAGCGTTAAGCCGGAGCTGCGCGTAGTTGACGATGACGAGTTGGGCGCCGACGGGCAGCGGCTCGGCGGTTCGTGGAGACAGGCGGCCGGTGGTGAGAGTAGGAGCGAAGCGCGTGGACTCGGTCTCCCAGTTGAAGACCACGGATTTTGGACAGACAACGAGCACGCGGAAGGACCGGGCCGGTGAGCGGGAACTTTTCGTATCGGGAACAGCAGTGGCCGGGCGTTCGGTGAGCCAGAGGAGCCAGGCGAGGGCTTGGAGGGTTTTGCCGAGGCCCATGTCGTCGGCAAGCACGCCGCCGAAATTATTTTCGGCGAGGTGGGCGAGAAAATGAAAGCCCTCGATCTGATACGGTCGCAGTTCGGCACGCAGGCCGGCGGGCAGGGGCGGCACGGCGATCTGGCGGATGGAGGCGGCGCGATCGCGGATTTGCTTCCAGAGTTTTTCGGGCAGGGCGTCGCCGAGCGATTCGTCGGCGAGTTGGAGGGCGTGGAAGCGCGGTTGCTCGCGCGCGGGTTCGGCGAGCGCGGTGGGATCGAGGCCGAGGCGTTCGAAGCGGGCTTGCTCCTCGGGCGAGATGGTCAGCTCCAGCCGTCGCCAGCCGCGGCCTTTCAGGCGGATGAAACGGCCGTTGGCCTGGCGGAGGAGTTTGATTTCGGCGTCGGTGAGCGTGGTATCTTCCACGCGGAGCTGGACGGAGACATCGAACCAATCGATGCCGTTCTCGGAAACTTCGAGGTCGAAGTGCGCGCGCGTGGGCTGCTGGGCGAAGGCCGCGAGTTCGGGCGAGAGTTCGACGATGATGTCTGCCGGCATGGCGGCGAGCCACGCGGAGAAATGATCGGAGAAGGAGGGCGAAAGGCTCTCCCGGTAATAACCTGCGGCGTGCTCCGGCCAGTTGATCCACGTCATGCCCGGCAGCAGACCCAGGTGAACGGCTGCCGGCGCCAAGGCGGAGAATTCATGCAGCACGAACGCGGCGTCTGGGGCCGGCTGGACGCCCGGGCCCCGGGTGGCCCAGGTGCTCTGCTCGTAACGGGCACGGATTTCCCCGGCCGGGGCGATGGCCTCGAAATCAATCCGCAAGGCTTCATATCCGCGGAGATTGGGGTGGCTCGTGAGCGTGGCGCGGAACCTGGCGCGCAGCGATTCGGACCGGAAGCGCCCGGCGGTGTCGCCGGGAAGCTTGAGTCCGGTGCGGGCGGCGAAGCGGCCGGCCTCGGGCAATTCGAGGACGCTGCGCGGAAGCTCCGTGGCGAAATCCGGCGCGTTTTTTTGCGGCAGGTCGGTGAGCGGGGGCAGGCCACGAAAAAGGCGGGAGCCGCCGAGATAGATCGCAGGATGGCCGGGCAGGTGATGCAGCGGCGCGGGCGGAGGGGTGCCGTCGGGCAAAGCGAGTCGCACGATCACACGGGTGGCGTCGGTCGGATGATCGTTGATCTGCCAGGTGAGCGCGCGGGGATCGTCGATGATCGCTTCGCCCGTATCGCCCACGATCCGGGTGCGAGCTTGGGCATGGGTGAGCAGGTGACCGAGCAGGGTGCGATCATCGGCGTTGTTGAGGCTCAGGGTGGCGCGGCCGCTTTGGTGCAGGTTGGCGCGCAGAAAAGTAAGGACGGTGTTGCTGGCTTCGTCCATGACCTGCGCGCAATAGACCGGATCTTGCAGGAGATTGCGCAGATCGTTTGCCGGCAGCGGTGAATACGGACCGGCCGGACCGGCGGGAGAAATTTCCCACGCCAGTTTTTTCGCGCCGAGCCGGAGCCGGATGGCCGACTGGTTGGCCGGCGCCGGCGGCGTGGCGGCCAGATGCTCGAGCTGGGTGAAGCGTTCGCGCCACAGGCGCAGTTCGGCTTCACGGCGCACGGTTTCGCGGGATTGACGGGCGGTGTCGAGATGATCGAAGGGCGCGGTGAAGGGCGGAAGGGCGATGCCCTGTTCGGTGAAAAGCAACGCGACGAAGGGCCAAAGCGACAGGGGCGTGGCTGGCGCACGCTGCCACCAACCCTCGAAAGGATTATCATAGCTTTGCAGGAGGCGGTAGCGGTCTTTGGCCGGAGCCAGGGCCGACAGGGCGTTGCGATCAAACCAAGAGTAGCCGCGGTGATGCAGGGACAGATGCACGGACTGCAGATTCCGCAGGAAGGCGAGCTGGGGACGGTCGGGCGGCTGGCCGGTGGCGGCGGTGAACTCGGCGACGAGCGATTCCTCGCCGGGGCGAATGGGCAACGGCAGCGGGGTGATCTTTTCCGCGGTGGACTTGGGGGCGCGATCATGCTGCCGCAGCCAGGCTAGCCCCGTGGCGTAAACGTGCTTGCAGTCGTATTCCAGCGGGCAGGTGCATTGCGAAACCCAGCCTTGGTGCGCCCGGGCGAGGATCACCTCGTAATCTTCGGTTCCATGCACCTCGGCGCGGATGCGTTGACCGTCCTGCACGAGTCCGGACACGCGGCCGGCTTTGAAATACGTGCGGCCGCGGCTGCGCGCGCCGTCGTTCAGCCCGTCCAGAAAAGTGCTGAGCGCCGACAGCGTTGGGTCGGAGGTCAGCCCTGGTGCGGTAGACATGGCAACGCGACCTGTTTGGCGTCCAGCCTCAATAAACCTGCTCGTCCAGCAGCTTGAAGAGTTCGGCTTCGGTTATCCGCGTTTGCTTCATCGTGTCGCGTTCGCGGAGCGTGAAGGTGTCGCCGGGCTTTTCGATCGTGTCGAAATCGATCGTCACGCACCAGGGCGTGCCGGCTTCGTCCTGACGGCGGTAGCGTTTGCCGATGGCGCCGCCGTCGTCGTATTGCACGGCGTATTTGCGTTTCAGTTTCGTGTGGAGATCCTTCGCGCGGGCGACGAGCAGCTCCTTGTTCTTGATCAGCGGGAGGACGGCGACCTTCACCGGCGCGATGCGGGGCGAGAGGCGAAGCACGGTGCGTTGCTCGGTGTTGCCCTTCTCGTCGGTGACGTCTTCCACCGCGTAGGCGGCGCAGAGCACGGCGAGCAAAATGCGGTCAACGCCCACGGCGGGCTCGATGACGTGCGGGACGAATTTCTTCTTGGTCGTCTCGTCGAACATTTCCTGCGGCTTGCCGCTGGCGGTACCGTGTTGGGTGAGATCGTAGCTGCCGCGGGCGGCGATGCCCCACAGTTCCTGCACGCCGAAGGGATATTCGAACATGATGTCGGTGGTGCCCTTGGAGTAGAACGCGAGTTTCTCCTTCTTGTGCGCGTAGAGCGAGAGCTTCGCCTCGGGCAGGCCGATGGAGAGGAGCCACTGGCGGCACCACTCGATCCATTCCTGGTGGCACTTGGACCAGTCGGCGTCCTCGTGGATGAAATATTCCATTTCCATCTGCTCGAACTCGCGGGAGCGGAAGATGAAGTTGCGCGGCGTGATCTCGTTGCGGAACGACTTGCCGATTTGCGCGATGCCGAAGGGCAGTTTCACGCGCGTGGTGTCGATCACGTTCTTGAAATCCACGAACATGCCCTGCGCCGTCTCGGGCCGCAGGTAGGCGACGGACGAGGCATCGCTCATCGCGCCGACGTTCGTCTGGAACATCATGTTGAACGCGCGCGGGGCCGTCAGACTGCCGGGTTCGCCGGTGCCGGGGGAGGGGATGAGCGGGATGACTTCAGGAGGGGCTTCAGTGAAATCCTTAAACTCAAAAGGAAGCAGTTCGCCTTGAATACCTTTCTTTCGCTTTAGAAGAATTGCGGCATCGAGTAGTTCCTCAAGGATGCGTTCACTTTCTAAGGCTGATACGTATCCTACAACTTCAGTAAAACCGTCTTTGTTCTGAACGACCACAGCCGCCCAAAACAGCTGGTCGGCGCGGTAACGGTTCTTGCTCACCTTGCAGTCCACGAGCGGATCGGAAAACCCGGCGACGTGGCCGGAGGCTTCCCAGACTTTCGGGTGCATGATGATGGAGGATTCGAGGCCGACGACGTCGTCGCGGCGGCGGACCATGTCGTTCCACCAGCAGTCGCGAATGTTTTTCTTCAGCTCGGAGCCGAGCGGGCCGTAGTCGAAAAAGCCGTTGAGGCCGCCGTAGATTTCGGAGGACGGGTAGATAAAGCCGCGGCGCTTGGCGAGCGACACGATGGCTTCCATGAGGTTGTCAGAGGCGGCGGGAGTGGACATGGCGGCGGGAAATTGGTCTGGGATTTAGGATCTGGGAGAGTGAACGCGGTAAAACGCAGGCCGCCGAGTGAAGGGTGTGGCTCGGTGCTGGTCAATGCCGCGTTCGGACCATCTGCGAAGTGGGCTTGCTTAACATTTTGTCGGCATGACAGGTTATATGCGAAGACAGCCCTTTCCTAATTTTATGCAGACAACCAAAACCTTATGGCTCGTCCTCAGTTTAGCGCTTCTTGCCGGTGCCGTAGAAATCAGGGCCGCAGGAGATGGCGTACAACTGACGCCGAGAGTGATAACCGTACCAGTCTACCCGGCGGCGCTAAGGAAGGCAAAAATCAAGGGGAACGTGGTGGTCGAATTCATTGTTGGGACAGATGGGTATGTCCATCAGGCCACGGTCGTCGAAGCAACGGACCGGAGGTTTAATCAGGCTGCGCTTGATGCAATCTCAAGCTGGCGATTCAATCCGCCGCTTCAATCCGGCCGACCCACTAGTATCCGCGCGCAACAGGAACTTGCATTTTCCGTCCCCGTCCTCGTGCATGAACCGGTTTATCCTTATGCCCAGTTGCTGGCAGGGCAGGATGGCACGGCAACGCTGGGGGCTTGGGTCGATGAAAATAATCAGTTGAAAGGTTCCATGGTGCTGAAGGCAAGCGAGCCGGCTTTTGGCAAAGCGGCCTTGGCCAATCTGGAAGATGCGTATGCCGTTTCGCCGTCATTACATGCCAGACCTACCTACGGAGAGCAGTATACGACTTCTTACAGCTTCAAGTGCAACGGTTCAGGTGACGTAAACTTCAGTGCCTCGGCCAAGGAAATCCTCAAATTGCTGCAGGAGCCCAACGCCAGCTTCCTCGCTCCGGCCGATTTGGATAAACCGCTTGTTCCGCTTGAGAATGAGCCGCCTTTGTTTCCACTGGCCTTGCGCGCGACCCATACCGTGGGTTCGGCCGTGGTGGAGTTCTTCATAGATCGCGAGGGTGTCCCGCAAATGCCCCGCACGGTAGAGACGTCGCACGAGGATTTTGCCTATGCGGCGGTGCAGGCCGTGGCGGCGTGGCGCTTTGAACCGCCACTCAAGCACGGCCAGCCGGTGATCGTGCGGACCCGGATGCCCGTTGCCTTTAAACTTTCGGGGACTGAAGATGATGCCCCAGACCAGCAACCGAAGATGCTCAGTGCCGTGAGGCCCGAATATCCTGCAATCCTGAAGTCGGCCGGACTGATTGGCAATGTGACGCTTGATTTTACCGTGGATAAAGAGGGGCGGGTGTTAAACCCCGCAGTCGTCGAGTCGAATGATCCGCAGTTTGAAGAGCCGGCGATAGCCGCCATTATGAAATGGAAGTTTCAGCCGGCGCGTAAGATTGGGCGTCCGGTCAACTCTCAGGTGAGACAAGTGATAAAATTTACGCTGGACCAACCTGATCCTCCGACGCTGATAAAATCGGTGCGGCCCGAGTATCCCCTATTCATCGGACGGGCGGGTCTAATCGGCAGTGTCACGATTGACTTTGTCGTGGATACCAATGGGCAGGTGATCAATCCCTACGTCGTCGAGTCGAACAATCCTTGGTTTGAGCGCCCGTCAATCGATGCGATCTTGCAATGGAAGTTTCAGCCTGCGCTCCAGGCGGGGCACCCGGTTAATTTCCACTCCAGCCAAACGTTTAGTTTCTCCTTGTACAATGGAGGTGGCGAGGCACCGGACCTATGGACAGTCACCAAAAGCAAGGAGCACGACAAGTTGCCCTTGGCGCTGCAATGGAACACGCCTCCGACGCCAGTGAGCACGATGTTTCCGGTCTATCCGCTTGAGCAGTTGCAGGCCGGCTTGGAGGGACAGGTGCGGATAGAATACACTGTTGGACCCGAGGGCCGGGTGGTCGCAGCCAAACCGCTGGAGGCGACGACGCCGGAGTTCGGCCTGGCGGTGCTGGCGATGATCGATGCGTGGCGATTCCATCCGGCCAAGAAAAAAGACGGCACCTTGGCCTATGCGAAACTGACCACCGAATATGCCTTTCGCACCAACGGACGCGGCGACGTGCCGGTGAGCGAGGAAGCGCAAAGGATTTTGAAGGATATAAAAAAACGGCCCGAGTCCATCGTGGCCCTGAAGGATCTGGATCAGCCGCCCAAGCCGTTGTCGCGGCGTCCACCGGTTTATCCCACGGCCCTCGAAAAAGCCGGCCAGCCCGGCCAGGCGATGATCGAGTTTTTCATCGACTATAAGGGCGACGTCCAACTGCCACGAATTGTGTCGGCTACGGCGCCGGAGTTTGGCTACGCGGCGGCGCAGGCGGTGGCGACCTGGCGCTTTGAACCGCCGATGCAGAAAGGCAAAAAAGTGATCGCCCGGGTGAAAATCCCGGTTGATTTCAAGGTTTACGAGCGCAGGACGGACGGCACGGCGGAGAAAATCCCCGAGTTTCCAGAACCCCGGCCATGACCCATTCCAGCATCATCTCCTGCGGAAAATTTTTCTCCGCTTTACTCTGCGCTTTCAGCGCTGGCGCGTTGTTCGCCCAGCGGCCGTCCACACCGTTGCCGGCGGATTTTGGCGATGCGAGTCTGCACGGCTGGGTGCAACCGGAATACCCCGAGGCGGCGAAAAAATCCCGGGCGGAAGGCGAGGTGGTCGTGGAATTTGTGGTCGAACTCGACGGCCATGTAGCCAAAGCCGAGATCAATGACTCCACCAATCCGATTTTCAACGAGGCCGCTCTGGCGGCCGTGCGGCGCTGGACTTTCTCCCCGGCCTTGGAAAAAGGTCAGCCGGTGGCGAGTGGCATGATCGTGCCGGTTGTTTTCAAGCTGGCCCAGCTCAAACAAAAACAGACGCCCATTTCTCCGCCTCAGGCGCAAATGCCGCAGGGTGCCAAGCTCACGCCAGCGAAGTTCACCGTCGCGCCCAATCCCGAATATCCAGAGGAACTGGCGGAGCGAAAGATCCCCGGCGAAGTGCGGATTGAATTTACAGTCGAGACCGATGGCTCGGCCCGTGCGCCCAAAGTGCTTTGGGCCTCGCATGCGGCTTTTGTCGAAATGGCTCTGCGGGCTTTGGAAAACACCAGATTCGAGCCTGCCCACCAAGGTTTGCTGGCCAAGGCGACCATCATGGAATATCCGGTGGAATTTTCCAGCTTGGGGGTCAAGCGGCCCGAAATTCTCGCGGCCAACCAACTGACGCTCATCGGGGAAGCCATTCCGAAAGTCGAGCCTGTGCCATTCATGCTGATCGAACCGGTTTATCCGCGCGACCATCTGCTGGCTGGCGAAGAGGGGACGGCCACCGCCGAGCTTGCCGTGGATTCGCAAGGCGTCGCCAAGGAGGTGAAGCTGATTTCGGCGAGTGCGCCGGAGTACGGCGCGGCCTTGGTGGCGGCGGTGGAGACGTGGAGATTCAAGCCGGCCTCGACCGATGGAGCTAATGTGCCGGTCCGTTTGCGGGCCGTGTACGAATTTGTCCCGCCGAGCAGCGGAAACAACATCCGTTTGGTGGAGGCGCTTCGGCCCGGTGGGGCCGGCGTGGGCGGAGCCAGCGGACTGGATCAAAAACTGAACCCCTTGTGGCGGGGTTTTCCGACGTATCCCGCAGCTTTGCGGACCGAACCGGTTCCGGGCTCGGCGGAGATTGAATTCATTATTGATCAGGATGGCCGGGTCCGACTGCCCCGCGTGAAGTCGGCCACACGCGAAGAATTCGGCTGGGCGGCCGCTACGGCGATCAGCCAATGGGTGTTCGAGCGGCCCATGCGCAAGGGTGAGCCGGTGGATGTGAAGGTGGTCATTCCGGTCAGCTTCACCCCGCCCAAACAATAGCGGGCCATTGCCAGTCGTAAGGCATGGCCTTATTTATCTCAGGAAGTCCTGTACGCCAACTATGGATTTGCCTTCGGACCTCCGGGCCGTTTCTGCTGTCGGCTTGATTTCCATGAATATCCGTCACCTCACCCTGTCCTGTGTCGCCTTGTTTAGCGGATTTTGCCAGCAACTGGCCGCCGCCGCCCCCGCCGCCTCCACCAAACCGGGCTACGATGTGGTGCTGGATGTCAGCTTCAATGAAGCCGGCGTGGCGGAAGACGCCAAAATATTCTCCAGCGACGATTTTAGCGGCGAGATGCTGCTGAACCAGATCGCGATGCAAAAGGCGGCGGAACTCAAACTGCCGCCAAAATTGAAGGACGGGAAGCCCGTGAAATTTACGGCCCGGGTGCCCTATCATTTTCCGATCGAAGGGGACGAAGGTCCCGAAGCGAACAATGCGCCCAAGCCGGCGTTGAACAGCGAGGCGGGCACTCCCCTGCGGCCGCAATTCCCGGAAAACCTGCTGGCCAAGCATCAAAACGGCGGAGCCATCCTTGAGCTGATGATCGGCTCTTTCGGCAACGTCGAGAGCGTGAAAGTGCTGCGCGCCTCCCATCAGGAATATGCCGACTCGGCCGTTGCGGCCGTGAAGACCTGGATATTCGTGCCGGCCAAGAAAGACGGGGTGAACGTTGAGTCCCGGTGGCGGATCGCGATTGGTTTTTCAGCGGACGGCGGGAATGTGGACTTGCAGTGGCGGATCGCGCCCCGGCCCAGCCTCGGGGGCTACACCGTGGTCCACCCCAATCTGCCTGCGGCGGGCACCCCTGGCTTTGCCTTGCCGACTCAGGCTCCCGCGAAATAAGCTCGCCACCGGTTGCCCCACTTCGCGCTTGCGGGTCCGGCGGCACGGGCAACGGTGACACCGCTATGAAAGCCGCTTTTACTCCCAAGGAATACCGTCACATTCTCGAGCTCATGCATCTGGGCATGTGGGCTGTCACCGCCTATCAGGGTGAGGATACGGCGGCGGCCAGACGTTATTATGCGCTCGACCAGCGGCTCATGACGATGGCGGCGGAATTTGGCTGTGCCGATCTGGTGGAGAAGCGGCCCGATGGCACGCTGCAACCCTCGCCCAAACTGGCCGAGGACGAAAAGATGCGCGATCTGCAGAGCGAATTTCAAAACGACGTCTTCTGGCACGAGCTGGTCAACCGCCTCGCCGACCGCGATCTGGCCGGAGAGCAGTCCCGCAGTGTCCTGGAAACCCCCGGGGTCGAGCCGCCACCTTCGACGGACGAGCGGCTCAAGAAACTGGAGGAGCGCTACTGGACGGAGTTCGAAAAAAATGACCTCGCCAACGTCGTCGTGCTTCGCGGCGGCCGGGGTTGAGGCAGTTCGGGGCCGACCTACCTGGGGCAGAGATCCAAATGAAGGATGCCGGATCAGGGGTTGAGGGAGCTGGGTGCCAACCAAACCGGGGAAGTTGGCATAGATTAAAAATTGTGGATTTGCGCTCTGCCCGGGTTGTGCTCCACTAGGCTTTATGAAATGTCTCCGCCTGCTGGTTGCCCTGGTTCTTCTGCCCCTGGTTTCGTTCGCCGCCGATCGGCCGCTCAAGATCGACAAGGAACGGTCCTACATCGATGTCGATGTGAAGGTGACTGCGGGCTCGTTCACCGCGCGCCTGGAAAATTACGACACCAGTTTCAGCGTGGATGCCGCCGGCAAAATCAAGACCGCCGTCCTGAAGTTCAATTTCACCGATCTGAAAACCGGCAAACCTGACCGTGACGCCAGTATGATCAAATGGCTCGGCGGCGGTGCGCCCGAGGGAAAATTCGAGGTCGGCATTCTGGCCCTTGCGCCCGACGGCCAGGGCCAGGTGACCGGCAAACTCACCTGTCACGGTCAGACGGCACGGGTGGAATTTCCCGTCAACGTCACGCAGGCCGACGGCACCTACACCATCACCGGCGAAACCACCATCGACTATCGTGACTGGGCTTTGAAAGTGATCAAGATGGCGCTCGTCCTCAAGGTCGACCCGCTGGTGAAGATCCGGTTCAAGTTTACCGGCACCTTGCCGGCAGCGCCGGCGGAATAGCAGCCAAATGGAGGTAGGGCGAGGCGTCCCTGCCGAGCCGCGGCCTGTTTCCCTTACCGCCCATGCGATTTCTCGCGCTGGTCTTCGTCAATCTCCGCCGGCACCGCCTGCGGGCGCTGATCGGCATTGCGGGCATCGGGTTCGGGGTGGCGGCGATGCTGAGCATTCTCTCCATCGTGAACGGGGCCATCGGCATGTTCGAGCGCATCCTCGCCGTGGATTCGCACTACCTAGTGTTCGAGAAAAATGTCTCCGATCTTTTCTTCAGCAGTGTCACCGACGCGCAGGTCGCGGCGGTCCGTGCGCTCCCGCAGGTCGCGATCGCCCAGCCGCTGCTCTTCGGCATCGTTTCCTCGGGGGACCGTCCGATCGTCACTTGCTTTGGTCTCGAAGCGGACAACACCCGGCTGGTGAAGGCGCGGTGGATCTCCGGCGCGCGGGAAGACTTTGGCCGGGTCCCGGGCGGCATCTGGCTCGGTTCGCGCGCGGCGGAATTTCTCAGCGCCGGGATGGGCGACAAAATCACCGTCGGCCACAGCGAGTTCACGGTGGCGGGTGTTTTCCAGACGGAAAACGGCTTTGAGGACGGCGGAGTTTTTCTTCCGCTCAGGACGGCGCAGGAATTTTTTTCCCGCCAGGGCATCTCCTCGATCATCGCCATCAAGCTCCGCGATGAAGCCCAGGGCGCGGCGTTCAAGGCCGCCGTGGCCGCCGCGCATCCGAAGCTCATGGCTCTGGAGAACCGCGAATTCAACCAGAGCTACACGCAGTTCAAGATCCTGCATCTTACCGCGTGGGCGGTCGGGATCTGCGCCTTTCTGCTCGGCGGACTCGGCGTGGCCAACACGATGCTGCTCTCCGTCTTCAGCCGCATTCGCGAGATCGCCGTCCTGCGCGTCTGCGGTTTTTCCAAGGGGCAGGTGGCCGCGCTGATTTTGGGCGAGGCGCTCATGCTCGCGGCGCTCGGCCTCGTGGTCGGCCTGGGCCTTGGCTACGGGGCGCTGTTTGCTTTCGAGCACACGCCGCAGTTCCAAGGTTACGTCCAGGCGGTGGTGAAACCCGGCATGATCGCCGGCATCGTGTTCACCGCGCTGTTCACCGCCGTGGCTGGCGCGATTTATCCCGCGCAATACGCCGCGCGCATCCAACCCGCGGAGGCGCTGCGCTATGAATAAGGCTGCGGGGGAAATCCTCGTTTCCGGCCGGGATCTGAAAAAATCCTACGACAACGGCCGCGTGCCGGTGCTCGGTGGCGTCAGCCTCGAGGTGGGCGCCGGCGAGATGGTTGCGTTGTGGGGTGCGAGTGGCTCGGGCAAGAGCACGCTGCTCCATCTGCTCGGGGGTCTGGATGTGCCCGACTCGGGGGAGCTTTCCGTGTGCGGGTTTGATCCGCGCGCCGAGACGCATCGTCTGGAGTTGCGCCGGCGGCACGTGGGTTTCGTTTTTCAACTGCACAACCTCATTGCCGATCTGACGGTCGAGGAGAATATCCGCGTGCCGGCTCTGGCGGTGGGCCGGCCACCGGTCGAGACGAAGAAAAAACTGCGCGAATTGGCGGACGCGGTCGGTATCGGCCACCGGCTGGATCATCGCATCCAAGATATTTCCGGGGGCGAACGCCAGCGCACCGCCCTGTGCCGCGCACTCATGAATTCACCGCGGTTGCTGCTCGCGGACGAACCCACCGGCTCGCTCGATGAAACGACCGGCGACACGGTTTTTGCGCTCATGCGTTCGCTCGTGCGGGAACGCGGCATCACCGTGGTGCTCGCCACGCACGAACGCCGCTTCGCCGAGCAATGCGACCGCATGCTGCATGTGCGGCAGGGACGGATAGGGGAGAATGGATGAGGTGGAGCGGCTTGCCCCCAAGACGCTGCACGCGGAAAAGCGCGCTGGAGGCAACGCGCTCCACCGGTCTGTCCGTCACCACGCGCTGGGCTGGCTGGTGGCGGCGAACACCGTCGGACTCTGGCTCGCGGCGTTGTTGCTCTGGCCGGATCTGAATGATCTGACCGCGCCATTCACTTACGGGCGTTGGGTGCCGCTGCATCTCGACTGGCAGCTCTACGGCTGGTGCGCGCTGCCGCTGATCGGCGCGTTGTTTCGGTTTTATTTCTCAGACTCCCCTGCGGCGACCCGAGCCGGACGGCTTGGATTGTGGGCTTGGACCCTGGCGCTTGCCTATGCCGGGGCGACCTGGCTCGCTGGCGGCGCGAGCGGGAAGCTGTTCATCAACTTTGCCGGATCGGTGCGCGTGGTATGGTCGCTCGCGCTGTTTGTACTGTGGGCCGTGATCGCCTGGCACTGGCTTAGGGTAGGGCGGGACCGCTGGGCCCGCCGTTCCGTCATCGGCCCTTCGGGAGACGGGCCCTCCAAGAACGAACCGATTCTCGGCGGCGCCCTGCTTCTTCTTTTGTTCGCTGTTCCTTTTCTGCTCTACTGGGCGTCGGATCCGGCGGTTTACCCTGCGGTCAATCCCGACAGTGGCGGTCCGACCGGATCGAGTCTGCTGGGCTCCACCTTGGTGGTCGTGGCGCTCTTCGGCGTTCTGCCCCGCTTGCTGCGGCTGAAAAAAATCGGGAGCGACCGGTATTTCTGGCCGGCGCTGATTCTATCCGCGGCCTTTTATGCGGGGATGAAGCACACGCATGTATCGCATCATGACTTCGACCAATTGGCGGGGATGGGACTCTTGCTCGCGTGGATTCCGGCGATGGTGGTTTACGCGCGAACCTATCGCTGGGCAAACAATACCCGGCGCTGGCTGGCGGCGGCTTTCGGGTGGTGGCTGGGGTTGGTGGTCACGGGGTTCCTGTTTTTTCTGCCCGGCTGGTCGGAGCATTTGAAGTTCACCAGCGCCCTTGTCGCCCACACCCATCTGGCCATGGCCGGTTTGGTGACGAGCCTGCATGTCGCGATCCTCCTCAATCTGCCGGGACGCTGGGTGCCGGGCGTCTGGTCGTTCTGGCTCTGGCAGGCGGGCTGCGTGATGCACATCGGCGTGCTGTCCTGGCTTGGCTGGCACGAAGGCGCGGAACCGACGCTGCTTTATGTGCGCGGCGGACTGGTCGACTGGTGCTATGGATTGCGTTTCGTCGCGGGAGTAGTGATGTGGCTGGCTTCGATCCACTGGCTCTGGGCCGCTTGGAAACAGGAACAGGAAACAAGCAATAATTTGACCGCGGATTACACGGATCGGCCGTTGCGAAGGCTATGGCCCGACACGTGAACACGGATAAAGCCAGGGCAGGAGGATCCGCGTCTATCCGCGTTATCAGCGGTAATAGGGATTGGCTACAATACGGCAGGCTGTTGGCTGAGACTCATCCGACATGACCAAGAATAAACTCGAACAACTCGCGGTTTGGCTCGCGCTCGGCGCGGGCAGTTTGGATTTTTGCACCGGGCTCGGACTCGTGTTTGCTCCCGCGCTGGCGCTGAAACTCATGGGCGCTGCGCCCATCGGAGCGGAAGCGTTGGTCTATCTGCGCTGGATCGGCGCGTTCGTCTGGGCGGTGGGTTTCAGCTATCTCTGGCCGCTCTGGCGTAGTGACATCGCGCTGCTCCGCGCCGCACTGGAGCTGACAGTTTGGTTTCGGCTGGCAGCGGGCGGCTACAGCGCGTGGGCCGTTGCGACGGGAGCGTTGCCGCTCATCTGGATCAGCGTACCTGCGGCGGATTTCGCGCTGGCGGCGGTGCAGATGTGGTTGCTCCGTCGCGGTATTTTTCGCCAAAATTTGTGAAATTCAGCTCCTTAACAAATGCACCCTCGAACTCATTCAACACTTGAACAGTTGCAGCACACCAAATGGTTTTCGAAGGTGGGTGTTAACGATACGGATGCAGCAGTTGTGCTTGGTTCTTGGAAAGAAGCTATGGAATATTGCAGTGCTACCGATTGGGAGGATCTTTGCCTCGAAGCGATCAACATTTATCGAGAACGACTGGTCGAACGATCACCTGGAATCCTCCGCGATTGGAACTCCAAGGTTGATGAACTAAAGACTGTCACGATTCCGTTCGTGCGCGAACGAATCAGCAATGTGATCAACGAGCATGCCCTACCCAAGGTTTTTGAAGACACTGTACACTGGGATATTCTTCATCTTTGTCTTGAGTCAGAATATGCTGAAATCTTAAAGCCCGGCTTCTATGCGAGCCAAGCCTATTGGTATATGAAAGGACATTTCCCCTGCGGGTGGAGTGACGAATTCCCTGGAGGGAAATTGGTGATCTACTAAGCCCGGGGGAGATGGAATTGAATCAGGCAGATGGATTTGTTACACGCCGACTCATATGTCACTTTTTCGGCGCGTGCCGTTTTTCCAGGACGGCAATGGCGTCGGTGAGGGAGAGTTTCTTGACGCGCATCAGCACCATCAGGTGGTAGACCAGGTCGGCGGCTTCGCCGGAGAACTCGGGGTTCTTGGCCGAGATCGCGGCGAGCGCAGTTTCAACACCTTCCTCACCGACTTTCTGGGCGCATCGGCCCACGCCTTCTTGGGCGAGACGGACGGTGTAGCTGGACTTGTCGCCGCTCTTGATCCGAGCGGCGATGACCTTGTCGAGATGCGCGAGGAAGCCTACGCCGGTGGCGCCTTCATCTCCGAAGCAACTGGTCGTGCCGCGGTGGCAGGTGGGGCCGACGGGATTGACCTTGATGAGCAGGGTATCGTTGTCGCAGTCCACTTCGACGCTGACGACGTTGAGAAAATTGCCGGAGCTCTCGCCCTTGGTCCAGAGACGTTGCTTCGTGCGGCTGAAGTAGGTCACGCGTTTGGTACGCAGCGTTTTCTTCAACGCCTCGGCGTTCATGTAGCCGAGCATGAGCACCTGCAGCGTGGCGGCGTCCTGCACGATGGCAGGCACAAGACCGTCGGTTTTCTTCCAGTCGATTTTGGGAGTCTTCATGAGAGTAATTTAACCACAGATGGACACAGATTCACACGGATGAAAAATGCAGGAGCAGGCAGTCAGTGACCTAGGCAAATCCGTGTCCATCTGTGTTGATCTGTGGTTTAAAAATCAAGAACGCACGACCACTCCTTCAGTGGTGAGGTATTTTTTCAGGGAGGGAATGGGGATGGCTCCGCTGTGGAAGACGGAAGCGGCAAGGGCGGCGTCAACGCCGGCATCGCGGAAGACATCACGGAAATGTTCGGGTGCTCCCGCACCGCCGGAGGCGACGAGCGGAATGGTCAGCACGGCGCGAACGAGTTTGAGCTGTGGTAGATCGTACCCGGCCTTCACGCCGTCCTGATTCATGCAGTTGAGCACGATTTCACCGGCACCGAGCTTCTGCGCTTCCCTGGCCCAGTCGACGGTGCGCCAGCGCGTGCCGCGGGTCTTGGTGGGATCGCCCGTGTACTGCTTCACGAAGTAGTCGCCGTTTTCCTGCCGGCTGTCGATACCCACGACCACGCATTGCGAACCGAACTCAGCGGCGAGCTGGCCGAGCAGCGCGGGATTTTCGATGGCGGGGGAATTGAGCGAAATCTTGTCGGCACCGCTGTGGAGCAGGCGACGTGCTTCATCGAGCGAGCGGATGCCGCCGGCCACGCAAAACGGAATGTCGATCACGCGGGCGACGCGGGTCACCCAGTCGGTGGACACGGTGCGGCCGTCGCTGCTGGCGGTGATGTCATAGAACACAAGTTCATCAGCCCCTTCGTCGCGGTAGCGTTGGGCGAGTTCGATGATGTCGCCCATGTCCACATGATTGCGGAACTGGACGCCCTTGACGACGCGGCCGTCACGGACATCAAGGCAGGGAATGAGGCGGCGGGCTAGCATGGGAGTAAATAAGGTAGGGCGCGACCGCTGGGCGCGCCGAAAAGACGTTCTCGGCGGGCCCAGCGGTCCCGCCCTACCAAAGATATCACGATGGAACGGTTCAACATGCCAAGGCCTCCTGAAGCGTAAATTTGTTTTCGTAGAGCGCGCGGCCGACGATGGCACCGGTTGAGCCGGTGGTTTTCAGCACACGCAGATCATCCAGCGACGAAACGCCGCCGGAGGCCTGGATATGCAGCGAAGGAAATTTTTTCACCAGTTGAGCGTAGAGGATAGAATTTGGGCCGGTCAGTTTTCCGTCGCGGTTGATGTCGGTGCAGAGGATGTGGACGAGCCCGGTGGAGAGGAACCCCGTGAGCATCTCGTCCAGCGACACGCCCGTGCTTTCCTGCCAGCCGGCGGCGGCGATGCGCGGGGTGCCATCGGCATCGAGCCGCACATCGGGGGCGAGCACAATGGCTTCGGGGCCAAACCGCTTCAACCAACCGCGCACCAGCTCGGGCTGCTTCACGGCGAGGCTGCCGACGATCACGCGTTTCACTCCGGCGTTGAGCAGGGCGGAAATCTGGGCTTCCTCGCGGATACCGCCGCCGGTCTGGACGAGCAGGCCGCTTTCGCGGGCGAGTCTTTCCACGAGCGGAGTCTGGCGCTTGGTGGGATCCTTGGCGCCATCGAGATCGACGACATGCAGCCAGGCGGCACCGGCGGCCTTGAAGCCCTGCGCCACGGCAACAGGATCGGTGCCGTAAGTTTTTTCCTGATCGAATTTGCCTTCGGTCAGGCGCACGACGCGACCGCCGCGCAGGTCGATGGCGGGGTAAATGATCATGGATTGGATAGCTGTAGGAGGGGCTTTACGCCCCGATTAGTTGCGGGCTGATTTGAATCGGGGCGTAAAGCCCCTCCTACAGTTATGGAGGCGGGCGTAGAGGTCTTCATACCGGCATCTCCAAAAAGTTTTTGAGCAATTGCGCGCCGGCGGCGCCGGAGCGTTCGGGATGGAATTGCACGCCGGAGAAGTTGCCGCGCTGGACCACGGCAGCGAAGGCCGTGCCGTGTTCACAACTGGCGAGCGTGAACTCATTCACCGGTCCCGCGAAGCTGTGGACGAAATAGAAACGGGTGGTCGCATCGAAGCCGTGGAGCAGCGGGGTGTCGCGGCGGATGGTCAGGTTATTCCAGCCCATGTGCGGCACGGTGATGCCGGGCGATTCGGGCAGCAGCGCCACGCGACCGGGGATGAGCCCGAGTGAAGGGGTGTCGCCCTCGGCAGATGATTCGAAGAGCAGTTGCATGCCGAGGCAGATGCCGAGCACGGGTTGCGTGAGGCTGCGCACGCAGTCAACGAGGCCGCGCTCACGCAACCGGCGCATGCCTTCCGGGGCGGAGCCGACACCGGGAAGAATCACACGCTTCGCCGCCCGGATGATCGCGAGATCAGCCGTGAGTTCACTTTGCACGCCAAGCCGCTCGAGTGCGAAGCGCACCGAGGCGATGTTGGCGCCACCACTGTCTACGATTGCGAGCATGGGCTTTGGAAAATGGATTCTGTTGTGGGTAGGGCGCGACCGCTGGGCGCGCTGTAAAAACATTCGCGGACGGCCCAGCGGTCCGTCCCTACCGGCGCTGCCGCGCCAAAATACAGATCGGGAATCGGCTGCATCAGAGAACTCCTTTCGAGCTGGGAATTTCACCTCCGGCGGCGCGGGCCACGGCGGGACGGAGCGCGCGGCCGAAGCCTTTGAAAAGCGCTTCGACCATGTGGTGCGTGTTGTCGCCGGTGACGCTCATGTTTACCGTGGCGGCAAGGTTGTCGCTCACCGATTTGAAGAAATGCGAAACCATCTCGGTCGGCATTTCGCCGACGCGATCGCGGGGGAACTTGGCGTCGAAGACCAGCCACGCGCGGCCGCTCAGATCGAGGGCGACCTGGGCGAGCGATTCGTCCATGGGCATGACGAAGCCGTAGCGACCCACGCCGCGTTTGTCGCCGAGCGCCTGACGAAGCGCGGTGCCGAGGGCGAGACCGGTGTCCTCGATGGTGTGATGTTCGTCGATGTGGAGGTCGCCTTCGCAGGTGATCACGAGGCTGATGCCGGCATTGCGGGCAATCTGCTCGAGCATGTGATCAAAAAATCCGAGACCGGTTGCGAATTTAAGGGGCGCGGGCGCGTCGAGATCAACGGCGACGGTGATCGAAGTCTCCTTGGTTTTGCGCACGATGGTGGCGCGGCGCGGTGCCTCGACCAGTTGACGGGCGATTTCCGTCCAACCAAGTGTCTTGCGGCCGTAGCGGAACGCACGGATGCCGAGATTCTGCGCCAGTTGCACGTCGGTTTCGCGATCGCCGATGACGGCGGCCTGTTCGCGAGGCCACGATGTGTCCTTGATGTAGTCGTTTAACAGCCCGGTCTTGGGTTTGCGGCAATCGCAGCGATCAGCGGGCTTGTGCGGACAAATGAGGATGGCTTCGAAGCTGATGCCCTGGGAGCTGAGAATATCGAGCAGCAGTTTTTGCGGCGGTTCGAAATCGGCCTGCGGGAAACTCGCGGTCCCGAGCCCATCCTGATTGCTGACCATGACGAACACGAAGCCCGCGTCGCGCAACCGCAGCAGCGCGGGAATGCAGTCGGGCTCGAGGACAAATTTGTCGAGCCGGTCGATCTGCTGGTCAGGCGGCTCGGCAATCAACGTGCCGTCGCGGTCGATGAAGAGGATTTTTTTCATGGCTGGGGTCGAAATTGTAGGAGGGGCTTTATGCCCCGATAAAGATGACCGCATTTGGAGAATCGGGGCGTAAAGCGCCTCCTACAGCAAGGCAGTCGAGTGGCATGTCGGCTTCAGACACGGGACAGAATCTCCAGGGTGGCGTTGTTTTCATCGGCGGTGCCGACGGTGATGCGGACCGTGTTCGGGACATCCTTGCTGCGGTCGCGCCAGACGACGCCCTTGGCCCGGCCGGCGGCCATGACGCGGGCGGAGTCGGCGACCGAGATGAGAATGTAATTCGCATCCGTCGGCCAGACGCGCTGCACGACGGGGAACAGGGGCAACGCGGCGAGCAGCCGCTGGCGTTCGCTGGTGAGCTGAAGGATGGATTCGCGCGCGGCGGCCATGCCTTCGGGCGAGAGCGCGGCGAGCGCGGCCTGAAGCACGGGAACCGGAATCGGGTACGGCGCGATGACCTTTTGCAGCACCGCGATCACCGCAGGCGAGGCCAGTGTGGCACCGACCCGTGCTCCGGCAAAACCATAGGCCTTCGAGAGCGTGCGCAAGACGACGAGATTCGGGTTGGCCGCGATTTCGGTGGCGAGAGAAGGCTGACTGGCGAATTCGACGTAGGCTTCGTCAACAACGACGACGGCGCGAGTCGCGAGGGTTTTGACGATGCGGAGCACGCTCGCACGATCGAGCAGTTGGCCGGTGGGATTATTCGGCGAGCAGAGGAAAACCAATTTAACCTCCGGTGTCATTGCGGCGAGTACGGCGTCGGCATCGAGCGCGAAATTTTTGTTCTGAATCAGCGGGACGGTGATGACGCGGGCATTCTGAATACCTGCGGCGACGGTGTACATGCCGTAGGTGGGCGGCGTGGTGAGAATGGCGTCCTTGCCGGCGCTGCAGAAAGTGCGGAGCAGAAGATCAATGCCTTCGTCCGCTCCGCGGGTGACGAGCACTTGGGCGGGAGCGACGCCGTAGATGCCGGCGAGTTTTTCGATCAGGACCGCCGGCTGCGGGTCTGGATAACGGTTGAACAGGGGCTGATGAGCCGAGGGGGTTTCCGGGTTTTCATTCGCATCCAACCAAATGCGGCCGCCCTTGGATTCCTTGCGTGCGGAGCTGTAGGGCGCGAGCGCGAGGATCTCGGGACGGACGAGGGCGAGGACCTGTTCGATGGAATTCATTGCGAAGGTAGGGCGGGACCGCTGGGCCCGCCGAAGGATTTACTTTGCCGCTGTGACGTTCGCGGCGCGCCCAGCGGTCGCGCCCTACCCTCAGACAAACAGTCCAACCGCACGCGAACGGCGCGCTGGTGGGCGGTGAGATTTTCGGCCAGCGCGAGGCGTTCGACCACGGGGCCGAGTTTTTTCAAGCCACGAGGACTGGCGGTTTGCACGGTCATCGTGCGAAGAAAATCGTTCAGACCCAGGCCGGAACAGGCGCGCGCCCAGCCATAGGTGGGCAAAACGTGATTGGTCCCGCTGGCGTAGTCGCCGAGCGACTCAGGCGTCCATGCGCCGAGAAACACGGAGCCGGAGGTTGTGATGCGCGGAAGCAGAGCACGCGCACCGGCGATTTGAAGAATCAAGTGTTCGGGTGCGTAGCGATTCGCGATCTCGACGGCTTCATCGGGCGAAGCCGCGATGAGAACGCGGCTGTTCGTCAGGGCGCGGGTGGCGATGGCGCCGCGCGGAAGCGCGGCGAGTTGTTTTTCCACATCAAGCTGCACGCGGGCGGCGAATTTTTCCGAGAAGGTTACCAACACCACCTGCGAATCCGGACCGTGTTCGGCTTGGGATAACAAATCAGCGGCGATGAAGGCGGGCTCGGCGGAGCTGTCGGCGATGACCATCACCTCGGACGGACCGGCGGGCAGATCGATGGCGGCACCGGCGGCTTCGCGGGAAACCTGGAGTTTGGCTTCGGTGACGTAGGAATTGCCGGGGCCGAAAAGTTTATCGCATTTTGGGATACTGGCGGTGCCGAAGGCCATGGCGGCGACGGCCTGAGCGCCGCCGACCTTGAAGATGTCGGCAATGCCGCAGAGTTGGGCGGCGAAAAGAATCCACGGACTGAGTTTGCCGTCGCGGCCGGCAGGAGTGCAGAGCACGCGCACAGGATTGCCGGCAATTTGTGACGGCACGCCGAGCATGAGCGCGGTGGAGAACAATGGCGCGCTGCCGCCGGGGACGTAGAGACCAACACCTTCGATTGGGCGGGAAACTTTTTCGCAGACGATACCGGGCATCGTTTCGACGCGAATCGGCACGGGACGTTGGGCGAGGTGAAAGCGGCGGAGATTGCGGTAGGCCGTCTTCAGCGCGGATTTGTCGGCGGCGCTGAGCGACTTGTCGGCGGCGGCGAACTCGGCGGGACTCACCTTGAGCGAACGCAGGTCGGCACCGTCGAACTTGGCGGCGTAGATACGTAGCGCGTCGTCCCCCTCGCGCCGGACGGTCGCGACGATCTCCGCCACGGTCGTGGAGAGTTGCTCGCGAGAAGTCTGCGCCGGGCGTTGGAGCGCGGCGAGGCGTTGGCGGGCGGAGATGGATTTCCAAGTGAGGAGTTTCACAAAAGTAAAAGTGGAGAGCGAGTGTGAGAAGTGTGCGGATCGCGGCGTAAAGCCGCTCCTACAGTGGTCAGAGCATCATCTTTTCGATCGGGAGGACGAGGATGCTGCTGGCGCCGGCTTTTTTGAGCGACTCCATGGTTTCCCAAAAGACAGATTCCTGACAGACGGCATGGAGCGCCACCTTGGTGTCGTCGCCGGCGAGCGGGAGAATCGTGGGATTTTCCGAGCCGGGCAGAAGTTTTTTAATTTCCGCCAGCGCAGCCTTGGGCGCGTGCAGCATGATGTACTTAGCATCGGCCGCCTTTTGCACGCCGTCGATCCGGCTGAGCATGATGTCGAGCGCGTGGGATTTTTCCACCGTGAGCGTGCGGTCGCTGCGAATGAGAGCGGCCTTGCTCTTGAAGATGGTTTCGACAGCGCGGAGCTTGTTGGCTTCGAGGGTCGAGCCGCTGGAAACGAGATCGCAGATGGCATCGGCGAGGCCGAGCCGCGGGGCAATCTCGACGGAACCGCTGAGCGTGACGATGTCCGCCTGGATGTTTTGTTCGGCGAGGAAACGGCCGGTGAGTTGCGGGTAGGACGTGGCGATGCGCAGGCCCTGCAGATCCTTGAGGCTGTTGAAGGGACGCTCCTCGGGAATCGCGATCGCGAGGCGGCAGCCGCCGAATTCGAGCACGCGTTCGACGGAATAGGCATGGCGGGAACCGGCGTTGCGGCGCTCGAGGCCGGACTCTTCGAGGACGTTCTGGCCGACGATGCCGAGATCGCACACGCCGTCCATCACGAGCTGGGGAATGTCGTCGTCGCGGACGAACAGAAGATCGAGCGGGAAATTATCGGCGTGAAGCAGGAGCTTTTCCTTGGGGGCCTTGATCTTGATGCCGCAGCTTTTCAGCAGATCGAGGGAATCGGTGGAGAGGCGACCGCTTTTCTGGATGGCAAGGCGGAGGCGGTCGGTGGGAAGGGTGACGGGAGGCATGGGAGAAAGTATGAGTGAAAGGGACCCGCCTTCGCCCGATGGGCTACGGCGAGGCAAGAAGTGGTAAGTTAGAGGGAAAGGGAGAGAATGTGTGAAGGGGAAAGTGAGGGAAGTTCCGGGCGGGGAAGGCCGGGGTCCTGGCGGTGGCCAAAGAAAAACCCCGGTGGGACATGCCAGCCGGGGTTTGGAAATTCGAATCATCACCCAGGAAAGGCACATCCGCCTCCCCTGTGAGGGAAGGCTAGGCTTCGTGGTGATGATGATGGTTGAGGATCATGGGTAGATCGAAGCTGCAAAAAGGCCGAGGTATGGCCCCGTGGCAAGTATTTTTCTTAAACCGGTTGCGGCTTGGTTGCGGGTGGGGCAGCTTAACCGTCTCCGCCTCAACATCACCGAACGTCCATGCCCCCAAGCAAACCGGATTCCGATTCCGTCCTGCCGCGCGAAGAATTTCAGCCTTCGCTCCGGGCATTGGTGTCGGCGGGCTTGGCGGTGGCCGCGACTTATTTCTACTTTCTGATTTTCGCCCAGTTTGGATTTCTCAAAAGGGTGCACGCCGTGGTGGGTGAGGACGATGCGCGGCTTCGTTTGCTGATGGCGGTCATGGGCGGGTGCGGGATTGCGGGCAGTGTTTTGATTGCGGGAATTTTCTCGGAGCCGCGCGGCCGGGCGTTGCTGCTGACCGGATTTGGCATCGGGGCCGGAGCCGCCGGGCTGGGCATGATCGCGGGAACGCCGCTCGCGCTGTTTGCCTGCGCGGCGCTCACGGGAATGGGCACGGGCATGATCACGGTGACGCTGGCCGCGCTGCTGCGGCGCGAGGTGGGTGGGGAAAAACTCGGCACATGCATCGGTGCCGGCACCGGACTGGCTTACGGTCTGTGCAATCTGCCGCCCGTGTTTAAGGCCGGTGCGACCGGGCAGGCGGCGATGGGCATGGCGGCTTGCGCGGTGGGCTGGCTGGCGGCGATGAGTTTTGCGCCGCGAGCGCCGAAGGGCGAAGCCGGAGGTTTTGATTACCGGCCCGGCGGAATCGGCGGATGGGTGACGGTGTTTTTTGCCCTCGTGTGGCTGGACACGGCGGCGTTCTATGTGATCCAGCACACCCCGGTGTTGAAGGGCGGGACCTGGGGCGGCGGCGCCCAACTTTATTTGAACGCTACCGTTCATGTGACCGCGGCATTGCTGGCCGGAATGTTGCTCGATCGCCGTTGGATGAGCGGAACGGTTTTGGTCGCGGCCGGCTTGCTGCTGGCGGCGCTGATTTTGATCGGCGCGGGACCGGGCATGTTTTCCACGGGGGCGTTTTGCTACACGGCCGGGGTTTCGTGTTATTCGACGGCCTTGGTTTATTATGTGGCTCGTAGCAGGCGGGTGGGAGTGGCGGCACTGGTTTACGCGGTGGCCGGGTGGGCCGGCTCCGCGCTGGGCATTGGCATGGCGGCGGCTTGGGGCGCAGTGCCCGGCTGGATTCTGGTGACAGCCTGCGCTTTGATTTTCGGAGGTTTTGTGGGACGGAGCCTGGTCAGCCGGCGCGGGCAACGCGCGGGCCTAGTCGGCGTGGCGTTGCTGGCGTGGGTCTGGCCGGAAGGTGATTTGTCGGCGCAAACCAACGTCGAGACGGGACGGAAAGTCTACATCGCCGAAGGCTGCATCCATTGCCATTCGCAATATGTGCGGCCCGGCACGATGGACGAAATCCTGTGGGGGCCGGTCCATCCCTTGGCCGAGGCTCTGGCGCAAACTCCACCATTGCTGGGCAATCGCCGGCAGGGACCCGATCTGCAAAACGTCGCCTTGCGTCGCTCGCGTGATTGGAACCGGCGGCATCTGATCGCCCCACGTACACTGACTCCCGGTTCGCGCATGCCGTCGTACCGGCAGCTCTTCGCCAGCGATGCGGCGCGCGGTGAAGCATTGCTGGATTATCTGGCGTCACTGGCCCCGCCCATGGCAACGGGAGCCGCGCAATAATAGGGAGAGCTCGGGTGTAAAACGGGATCGCCGGAAAAACGTGGCGGCGGACGAATTTTCCTCGCAACTTCGAACGATTCTCCGCCACCCGTGTCCCAACGCGCGATGAAACTTCGCCCACTCCTCTCCTTTTTGCTGGTTGCCACCCTTTTGCCCCGGCTGGTCGCGGTCGACGAGCCTCCCTCCCGGCACGCCAACAAGACACCGGACGAGCCCGAGACACTCGCCGAGCGCACCCTGCGCGACATCGTGGCCCGCGAGCGCGAACTTTTTGCCAAGTCCGAGAAGGCCGGCGACCAGTTTGACCAGGGAGTCTTTCACGGCGAGGCCCAGTCCATCGCCAGCAGCTATGATGTGCTGGTGCAGAAAAATCCGGAGTTTGTCGCGGCCTATGTCGCCTACGGAATGTTTCTCGGCAAGGTTGGCATGGACCGGCAGGCGGTCGCGATGCTGCTGAAGGCCAACAAGCTCGACCCGAATATCGCCCTGGTCAAAAACCAGCTCGCCAAGCACATCGCCGAGGATGGCAAGCCCGTCGAGGCCCTGCCCTACCTGATGGCCGCCATCGATCTGGAGCCGAGGGAGGCATTCTATCATTTTCACCTCGGCCAGTTGTTGCTCGCCGGCCGCGATGATTTTCTGACCAATGGCTCATTCACCCAGGCCGGGTTGGACAAAGCCATGCTCGATGCTTTCCGGCGGGCCTCCGAGCTGGCATTCACGGATTTCAGCTACGCCTACCAGTATGCGAAGGCATTCTACGAGGTCGACCCGCCCCGCTGGGAGGAGGCGCTCGGGGTTTGGGAACAGCTCGAACTCCGTCCCATCACCACGACCACCCTGCGCCACATGGTCCGGCTGCAGAAAGCCAACGTGCTGATCAAGCTCGGACGGAAGGATGAAGCCCGCCAGGTGCTGGAGACGGTGACCGATCCGAAGCTCGCCGAGGACAAGCAAACTTTGCTCGACCAGCTCGCCCCGAAAGCCGAGAAGTGAGGGGACATGTCGCTGCTCAACCGTCTCGAACGTTATCTCGGCCGCTTCGCCATCCCGAATCTTTCACTCTATCTGGTGGTCGGGCAGGTGCTGTTCCTTGGGCTGACATTGCTCACCGGATTTGACCTCGAGCGGATCGCGCTCCTGCCCAATGCGGTGCGTGCAGGCGAAATCTGGCGGCTGGCGACATATCTCTTCTTGCCGCCGGTCGCCGTGTTATCGATGACGGATGCCATCTTTCTGGCGTTCGGTCTCTACATGTTTTATCTCATGGGCAGTGCGCTGGAACATTTCTGGGGCGAATTTCATTTCAACGCCTATATTTTCATTGGCTGGGCGCTGACCACCGCAGTCGCGTTTGTCGTTCCGGGCGCGTATGCCACCAACACTTTTATCGCGGGCAGCGTGTTTCTGGCCTTTGCCTGGCTGAATCCCGATTTCGAACTGCTGATCTTCTTTATTCTGCCGGTAAAGATAAAGTGGCTCGCCCTGCTGCAATGGCTTTTCTACGGCTTCTATCTCGTGGTCGGTAGCTGGTCGCTGCGGTTGATGATTCTGGCCTCGATCGGCAACTTCCTGATCTTTTTTAGTCGTGATCTTTTGCTCCGGGCCGGCTCCGGCCGCCGCCGCGCCGTGCAACATGCCCGCCAATATGGCAATGAGAGCGACGACGCGGAGCCGCGTCACCGCTGTCACAAATGCGGCAAGACCGATCTCACGCATCCGCAGATGGAATTCCGGTACTGTTCCAAGTGCGCCGGCGAGGAATGCTACTGCAGCGAACACATTGCCAATCACGAGCACACCGTTAACGTGCTCAAGAAAAGCTGAACCATGGCGACTAAGCGGAGAACTCCCGGCGGCCACCCTCCGCCCAAGCTACGGCTCGGCGAGAAAACTTCATCGTCCGCTACCAGGAAAACTTTGGGTGACTGGCTCAACTGGGCGGTGCGGCAATACGCCCGGCACAAGCTTGCGCTCGGCCAGGTGGCTACCACGGCGCATGACGAGGCGCTCTACCTGCTTTTTCATACGCTGCATCTGCCGCTCGACAGCAAGCCCGGCGTGTTGCGCCGCAAACTGACGGAGGTTGAGACCGCCCGCGTGAAGGAGATTTTTCGTCGCCGGATCGAGGAACACGTTCCCGCCGCCTACCTGACCCACGAAGCTTTTCTTGGTGAATACCGGTTCTTCGTCGACGAACGGGTCATCATTCCGCGTTCGTATTTTCTCGAGCTTTTGCCCGGACAAATCCCGCCGTGGCTGCCCGCAAAGAAACCGGTGAAGCGCGTCGTCGATGTCTGTACCGGCTCGGGTTGCCTCGCGGTGTTGCTCGCCCATCAGTTTCCCGATGCCAAGGTGGATGCAATCGAGCTTTCGCCCGAGGCGCTGACCGTGGCGAGGTTCAACGTGGCCGAGCACGGTCTGCTCAAGCGCGTCAAGCTGCACCGCTCCGACGTGTTCGACACCGTCGCTCCGGTGAAATACGACGTGATCCTCTCCAATCCGCCTTACGTGCCGACGCGCGAACTGCGCGGCTTGCCGGCGGAATTCAAGAACGAGCCGCTGATGGCGCTCGACGGCGGCGACGACGGACTCGACATCATCCGCAAAATCCTCCGCCAGTCCCGCGACCGTCTGCAACCCCACGGCATCGTGGTCCTGGAAGTCGGCGGCCTCCGCGCCGCGATGGACAAGGCCTTCCCCGAACTCGATCTCCACTGGCTGCACACCGAAGACGGCGAGGATTGCGTCTGCGTGATCTCAGCCGCGCGACTTGTGAAGTGGAACGAGTGAGAACTGGAAATTGGGCTTTCCCGAATTTGGCGAGGTTCCGGCTAGACCACAGATTCCAAACGGCTAGAGTGGAAAACATTTTCATGCCATGCCTCCTTCGGTTCCGGCTAGACCACAGATTCCAAACGGCTAGAGTCGGCATCCTTCATCGGCGGCAGACCGACGGTTCCGGCTAGACCACAGATTCCAAACGGCTAGAGTTGCCAAGTAACAAGGGACAAGTGCTAAGTGGTTCCGGCTAGACCACAGATTCCAAACGGCTAGAGTACGCTTTCGGCGAACACCTTTTTCACCTTCGTTCCGGCTAGACCACAGATTCCAAACGGCTAGAGTGATTTCGTCGAAGGTGCGGCCGGTGATGCGGTTCCGGCTAGACCACAGATTCCAAACGGCTAGAGTCTCGCCGGCCGCCGTGCGCTGCTTCAGCTCGTTCCGGCTAGACCACAGATTCCAAACGGCTAGAGTCTTCGCCCGGGCGGTCTCGAATGAATCAAAGTTCCGGCTAGACCACAGATTCCAAACGGCTAGAGTCTCGTATGCCTTCTGGATTTCGCCAAGTGCGTTCCGGCTAGACCACAGATTCCAAACGGCTAGAGTACGGTCCGAGAAAGAGCAATGGTCTGTGAGTTCCGGCTAGACCACAGATTCCAAACGGCTAGAGTAATACACGTCCGACGTTCCCGGACTCATCAGTTCCGGCTAGACCACAGATTCCAAACGGCTAGAGTGCTGTTCCACACCGTAGTCTGACCACTCCAGTTCCGGCTAGACCACAGATTCCAAACGGCTAGAGTATACAGACAGAACGTAGAACATTCTGACCCGTTCCGGCTAGACCACAGATTCCAAACGGCTAGAGTACGCCCGCCACCATGTGCCAGAGTCCGTCAGTTCCGGCTAGACCACAGATTCCAAACGGCTAGAGTGATGCGGAGGCCGCGCCAAAGAATACATAGGTTCCGGCTAGACCACAGATTCCAAACGGCTAGAGTCTCTATGTGTACGGGCTGCAGGAGCTGACGGTTCCGGCTAGACCACAGATTCCAAACGGCTAGAGTCCAAACTTAACAACCCGCACGAAACGTGCGGGTTGTTAAGTTTGGACTGAAAATTTTTGAGCGCACTTGACCTAAAAAAGCGTCAACTGGTCCGGATTTTCCCGTTTTCTTCGGCGCATACCTTCCTCTGTGCCGTGGAACGTTTTCATTTTCTCGTATTGCCTGTCCGTAACCATGAGGATGTGGATGCGACCATAGCGGGGAAGATTTTGTTCAATTTGCTTGGTGAGTGTGTCGGCCATTTCCTTCCCAGAACAGGCACGCTGATAGACCGAGTATTGTGCCATCTCGAAACCAAGGCCGAGCAGAAAATCCCTGAATTCTGTGGCGGCCTTTTGCTTGGCCTTCGATGTCACCGGCAGATCGTAGAGAACATGGAGCCACAAGAGTCGGTAGCCGGAGAGTTCCACCGGGTTTGAGGTTTAACGATTGGGGAAAAGAGAATAAGGCAGATCAAGTTCAGCAGAGCCATCCAGCAAGCTGCGGGAAAGCGATTGCGCAGTGGTGTGCAAAGCGGTCGCGAGGATAGTGTGCCCATCCGCGGTGGCGACATCGGCGACTAACAATTTTGCGAGCGTGCGCTTCGACGTGGTGTTCACCTCGCTGCTACCGGCTTTCCAGATGTCATGGACGTGGGCGTCAATCATGGGGCGAAACGGCTCCATGAGGTCGTCAGCTAAAACGAATGCGTTGGCTTGATTGGTGTGGTGCAGGCCGAGGGCAGGATAAAGTCCAGCGGCCACCAGTGCTCGGGCGGTGGCCGCGCGCAGGACAGCGTAGCCATAATTGAGCAAGGCGTTGATGCCAGGCCTTGCCGGATCTCTGGTAAATCCTTCATCGAACAATCCGGCCCAATAGCGGCGCGCTGCCTGGGCCTCAATATTTTCAGGGTCACCCGAGCCCACACGATGAACCAGCGCATCGAGAGTCGGATCGGATAATGAACAGCGACGCAGGCATGCAGATTGATTCTCAACCTTGGCGCGAATGATCTGCTGCCAGAGCCGCTTCTTGAGAGGTTCGCTGGCGTTGATCTGAGCTTCGAGACGCTGGCGGTGTAGGTGGTGGGCATCGAAGGGCAGCACCAATGCCTTTGGGTGATAGTTGTCGCCGCACACCACCACGCACACAGAGCGTTCGGATAGCGCGGTGATAAGATTGGTCGAGATGGAATTGCCAGGACCTGAAAAAAGCAGCACCGAGATATCGTCGAGCGGCACGCGACCGACTTCCTCGCCCGCTTTGTCCACCACAAGGAATCCGCGTTCAAGGTGGGCATGGTTTCCCTGCTCCTGCAATTCGACGACACGATGGATCATGGCGAAGGAAGAATGGGCGGACCGGGATCGCGTATCTCGCCTATGGGCGAAATATAGACGAGCCGAGATTTGGTCGCCAAAATTCGAGAAAATTGAATTGGGAACTCGTAATCGCCAGATGCATCCGAAATTGGAGCGACAAAAATCTTTTTGTTCCCTTCCGATGGGCGTAAGCTCACGATTCGAACGGTCTTTTCGGTGCCCTTGTGTTCGGTGCGCAAGAAATCACCTTTGCTGACACTGAATAGTTTCTTTGCTGCCGGATGGGGCTTAAGTTCGGTATCAGATTTCAGATTGGCATCCCAAACCGATAGATGGGTTGTCGCCATGTCACCGTTCGGAGTTTTCCAAAAGATAACCGAGTGAATTTCTCCAGGTATGAGTGATCGAGTAAAGCGGCCCTCACCATGTACTATGCTTCTAGCCGACTTGTTCTTTACAAGAAGTCTCACCGATTGCGTACCGGTTTCTGCAGAGAAACCAGCGAGGGCCACAGCCCATGCAACTTTGTCTGAATCAGAAACGTTTGCGGTGTGAGTGGCGAGTTTTTGGCGGAGTTTGAGGTCGCGGATTTTTTCCAAATCACTGTGTTTAAGTACTGCTACCGGTTTACGCACAACCAAGTTGTAGCCTTCATCAATTTCCCACTGCTGATTTGGACGGCGGCGCGCACGATCTTGAAGAACTTCTCCGTAAGCGGTCTCTTCGTGCAGACGCCCGGCCGGGTTATGGTCGGGACGGTGCGAAACGATGATGGTTTCGACTGCTGACTGCGCTTCCGATCTGAAGGTCTCCCATGGCGATGATATCTCGATGCGGTCCAACTCGCTTACGGCATTGGCATCGCGCACGAATTTCAGGAAGCGAGGGTCAATCAGTGCGATGACAAGTGCATCTATGGCATGATGGCGGTGGTCAGCCCGGTTTTTTCCGATCCGATCCGGGGTGCCATCAGCGATCAGCAGGGTTTCCAAACCGAGGTGGTGGCGCAACAGTGCAGTAACACGACCGGGAGATACGCGTACTTGGTTGGGTGGAACGACGCAAGTGAGATAGCGCTGCGCCGCACGTCCCAAGTGCTGAGTGTCTACCAATTGACGAGCGAGGAAGCCCTGTTCGTCGCGAAATTTCTCCATGGCATTGTCCTGAAAACGCCAACGTTTGTTACCTGGAAGAAGAGCCGCACGATTCAGAATCTCGGAGTAATCATAGCCTGGTGAATTGTGGCAGAAAGCCTCGAAAGGTGAGCGTTTCCGTTTGATTTGATTGGCTGAGCGCATGCACAGGACCTTGTTAGCCGGCGAGTCGTCCAATGTTTGCGCGAAGGGCAATATGTGGTCGATTTCGACCTCGTGACTGAAAAGCTTGGCTGGCGAAATACGCTGACCAGTGTAAGGACAGCACCGGAGATTAGGGTCTTTAGATAGTTCTTCCCAGAGGCGCAGGCGCAGTCTGTTGTCGTAGTTCTTGACCAGATTCAGGCCGTGCTCGGCACTTAACTGTTCAAGGAGGGTATCTCGAAGGGTGTTGGCCTTGGTGTTGGCCGATTGTTGGCGCTCTAACTCGGCCAATTGTTTGGCGCTCATTTTCAGATCCCGGGCAATTTCCAGATGGATTTCATCTGGTTTTCCATAACGCGCGAGGAGGGTGTTCACGACCAGCCGGAGCTGATTAAGGGCGATATGGACTGTCGGATTCGGGAAACGGCCGAAGGATTTTTCATCCTCAACTTTGCTCTTGGGTGCGGGCACGACACTGTCAGGCATCGCCTTGCCGTAGTAAGGCAGAAAAGCTTCGCTTCCGTCTCCTGCGGTTTGGGTGTGATTCCATCCGCACGCAGCTACAGCTTCGCTGTATTTCAGGCCATTTTCCAAGTGCGGTACGAGTTTCCGCAGAGCAGGGGCGCAGAAGCGGGCCGTGCCTTTGGGCAATTTGTCCGGGTTGATTTCAACGAACGCGCCCAAGGCAGCACCACTCAAACCAAAGGAGACGCCCTTCTGCCGGAGCGCCTCGTGATCCTCAGTGTCCAACACTGCGGCTACAATCGCATCGCGCGTAGCCAACGGGAGGGTATCCCAATCTTTTCCGAAAAGCGTCTTGCCAGAAAACAAATAGGCCACGGGGTCCCCCAGCAGTTTCTCACGACGGTCGGATTTCAGATTGAAGCGAGAGGTTTCTGACAATCCCAGTTTTGTGCGTAGCTTGCCAAAAGCGACGGTTTGCTGGCTGCTCAGAAGTGATACCACGGTTTCTCGTTGTGCGGGCGTAAGCGGTTGGAGCGGTGCGAAGGGATCGGACCGATAGCCAAGATGGCTGGCGTCGCTGAGAATGCGAAACCGCTGGAAGCTCGGTAGGGCCAGGTCGGCGCGAGCTTCGTTTGGCAGGAAGCGGCAGCGACCGCGCAATGGCGTGCGCAAAGGGCGCTGGAAAAAGATGAGTCGTTCAAGGGCTAGCCAGTCTTCAGAATCTAGTTTTTGGTGAGCTTTCTGAGCATCGCGGATAGCAGCAAACTCCGCAGCATACATCGCGCGAAGCGGATAAAACTCGAAGTCCTTCTTGGGTTTCGCCGCAGATTCTGGCCTCGGTCGGAAGCGGGTGCCGAGCCCCCGCTTGGTTCGCTCGAACAAAAACTGTCCAAGCGTCTTGCCCCCGAGCATTTCCTGCAAACGGCGCGCAGCCTCCTTGGTGTTACCTTCCTCGTCTTTCTCGGGCGTGCGACGATTGCTTTGAAAACCGCGGCGTTTCGCCAAATGCATAAGAGCCCGGCCCAAGTGATACGGATGCAATGGCCGAGCCAGAGCTTCGGCTCGCAGCTCATACGGATCAAGCGTGAGGAGATTTTTGGCGGTTTCTACATCTTGGGGCAGGAGACCAAACGCGCACAAGCGACGGAGTAACGAGTCTCGACGTTGAATTGCGCGGTCGCGGCGAGTGCGCTGGCTGCGAATCGAAGTGCGATCAGCAGCTAAACTTTGACCGCTTTTGGGATCGCGGCCGTTCGAGAATATTCGTGAACCCATCCGAATGATTTTCTCCGGCCGGCCGTCGGCCGAAAGACCAAGCATGGCCCAGCCGATGGAGTTAGTGCCGAGATCGAGGCCGAGGCGGTAGGTTATGTTCATCGGAGAATGAGAACGGACTTGAAAAAATATCAGAAAACTTCTGAGTTCTAGTTGTTACCTGTCAGTTCTGCATTTGGAATCTGTGGTCTAGCCGGTAACAAGCGCGCAAGCGCACCAGATTGAAGCCTCGGCTACGGCCGGGGTTTCCTCGTTTTGGGAACAGACTTCGTTAGGCACAGAACTCACAAAACCGAAAGGTTCGGTTGGAGTCTGCCGGCGAGGAAAAAATCGTCAACGCTCTTTCAGTTGACCGTCTGGAAACTGATAAGCTTTTCCTGTGCGTCTCACTCCACCACTTGGAACCACTCGTCGATGGGCAGGCGGGCGGGGTGGAAGGCGTTGACGTGACTGTCGGCTTTGGGGCGGCCGATGGGCAGGCCGGCGATGAAGAGGGTGTCGGCGCTGTCGGGCAGGTGCTTCTTCAGCAGGTCCGAATAAATCATGACGCTGAACTGCGGACAGGAGCCGTAGCCGAGCGCGGTCAGGCCGAGCATGAGATTATCGAGTACGAAACCGCAGTCGAGGAACGTGCCGTAGGAATAAGCGGAGGCCGACGTGCCGAGAAAGAGCACTTGGCGCGCACCAAAGAAACGGAAATTTTCGCGATCGTGGGCGCGGCGTTTTTCGCCGTCGTCGCGGCCAATGCCCTTGTGCTTGAAGATGCCGAGGCCGACCTCTTTGGCGCGGGCCTGCCATTCCTCTGGCAGCGGGTTGGGCGAATACTGGTAACCATGTTTGGCCGGTACGCCGGCATCAAAGGCGGCGAGATAATTGGCGCGCAATGCTTCCAGCGGGTCGCCCTTCAGGAGGTAAAGTTTCCACGGCTGGGTGTTCTTGGAACTCGGGGCGCGACCGGCGGCTTCCACGAGCTGGCGGATGGTTTCCATCGGGACAAGGTCGGGCTCGAACTCGCGAATGGAGTGGCGGGCATGCATGACTTCGAGGGTGGCATTCATAGGAAGAGGAGAGAGTTTAGCGCATCTGGGCTTTAGAGCTACGCACGGATTGGCAGAAATGCTCTGCCATTGGGCAAAGTCAGATGATTTCCCGCGCTACCAGCGAAGCGAGATCGGGCATCACGCGAAAGAGGTTCAACCGGGAATACCTGCACCGGGCCGGAGCATTTCAAAAGAAATCAACCGCAGATTGCGCTGATCGACCCGGGTGAAGGCAGCAAAAAAGAAGGATGGGCTGGTTCTGAAAAATCCGTGTCGATCCGAGTGATCGGTGGTTTGAATTGTTTCGGCTTCGGTCTCCCTGAGCTCTGCAGCTACCGAAGAAAGGTGAATGCCAATTGCGCGGCGAAATCGATGAAAACCATGCCAGAGCGGCCCTCCGTGCGGAGGAAATATTCACACCAACGCGATCATTTCTTCGCGGGATCGACTTTTCGCACAGGCAGGCCGGCTGATTCCCAGTCTTTGAAACCGCCGGCGTTCGCGACCTTATGGCCTTGCGCGGCGAGGGCGGCACCCACGACTCCGGCGCGTTTGCCCGAGCGGCAGTAGAGAATGATTTCCTTGTCACCGGTCTGGCCGAGAAATTCCTTCCACTGTTTTTGCGCACCATCGAAATCGCTCTTTGGCAGGAGCACGGCGGGCGCGGCGACACCACTCTCGGCGCATTCAGCCGGCTCGCGGACGTCGACGAGGACCGCTTTGCCTTCGGCGACAAGTTGCGCGGCGGCCTTGGGGGTGAGGGTGGCGACTTCGGCGGCGTAGCCGGAAGAGAAGAGGAGGGCGAAGAGGGCGGTGAGGACTTTCATAGGGGCAGTAAGAGGGTGTTCTGGATTGTTTGCAATGGAGGAGCCTGCCGAATGGGGAGCAAATGCGGCAACGTGGATGATGCACGCTACTGCCACGTTTTCGAGCTGCGCTCTCAAACGCGGCTACCTTAAAGTCCTTGCGGCGCGCCCAGCGGTCGCGCCCTACCTCCAATCCAAATCAATTCATTCCGACTCCTCGTTCGAAAACACCGCCTGTACGTCGTCGTTTTCCTCGAGGGTGTCGTGAAGCTCTTCCAGCATCGCGGCGGTCTCGGCGCTGACGGGCACTGTCGTCTTGGGGATATAGGCGATTTCGGCGGAATCGGGTTTGATGCCGGCCTGCTCCAGGGCGTGCGCGACTTTGTCGAAGGTGTGGACATTGCAGCGGACTTCGTAGCCCTGCTCGCTGGTGAGCACATCATCGGCGCCGGCTTCGAGGGCGATTTCCATGAGTTTGTCCTCGGAGGTTTCGTCCAACGCGATGAGGAACTGGCCGGCGTGGAGAAACTGAAACGACACGGCGCCGGACTGCGCGAGGTTGCCGTTAAATTTGTTGAAGGCGGCGCGAACCTCCTTGGCGGCGCGGGTTTTGTTGTCGGTGGTGACGTTCACGACGAAGGCCGCGCCGCCGGGGCCGTAACCTTCGTAGGTGATTTCCTCGAAGACGACGCCGGGCAGTTCGCCGGTGCCTTTCTTGATGGCGCGGTCGACGTTGTCGGCGGGCATGTTGGCCTCGCGGGCCTTGAGCACGAAGGTGCGCAGGCGGGCGTTGGCCTCGGGATCGCCACCACCAGTCTTGGCCGCCATGGTGATTTCGCGCGAGAGGCGGGAGAAGACCTTGCCCTTGCGCGAATCCGTGACGGCCTTGAGCCGTTTGACTTTGGACCACTTGTTATGGCCGGCCATGGGGCTGAAGAGACCAAAAGACTAAAGGACGAAGAGACTGAAAGACCAAGAGGCCCGACGGAAACGAACCTGCAAGCCCTTGAACAGTCCGCCACCTTTTGAAGCATTTGATCGTTTAGTCATTTAGTCTCTTAAGCTTTCTTTTTCGGTGTCACGTTCTTCATGCCGCCGGCGGTGGCGGGCACGCCGGGCATATCGGGCTCGGGCATGCGGTTGATGATCTTCTGTTGCACGATGGTGAAGAGGCCGTTGACCGTGGAGTAGAGCGCGAGGGCGGCGGCGAAGTTATAGCAGAAGAGGGCGAACATCCACGGCATGAATTTCATCATGCTGGCCTGGGCCGGATCGGCGGAGGGCGTCGGCGTGAGCTTCATCTGGTAAATCATCGTCGCACCCATGAGTATCGGGAGGATGTTGATGTTAAGATGCGTGAGGCCAAGCAAAGGCAGTGTAGCCGTACCGAACGAAAAAACGGTGTCGGGTGCGGCCAGATCGGGCGCCCACAGGAACGAAGCAAAGCGCAATTCGGCCGTGCTTCGGAGCATGGTAAAGAAACCGATGAAAAAAGGGATGGTGATCAAAACCGGGATACATCCGCCGACAGGATTAACTTTGTTGTCCTTGTAGATCTTCATCATCGCTTCCTGGGCCTTGGCCGGGTTGTCCTTGTGCTTCTCGCGGACGGCGGTGACGAGCGGCATGATCTTTTGCATGCGCTTGGAGGAACGTGAGGCCGCCAGCGTGAACGGAATGAAAACCGTTTTCAGGGACAGGGTGGTGAGAATGATGGCCCAACCCCAAGCCCAAGTGGGTGACACATAGACGACGAGGCTATGTATCCAAGTCATGATCGTGAGAAGCAACGGCGCAAAGAAGGGAGAAAAAAAGATATTCCCGGGGAAATCATTGAACTGCATGATTTTTTCTTCGCTTTGCTTGAAGTGACCGGTGGTGGAGAGACGTTTGTATTCTTTCGGTCCGGCAAAGTAGGTGGCACCCCAGGTGGTGGAGGCCCCCGCTGCGATGGGAGCGAGATCAAACTGGGCGGCAGCGGTCACGCCATAGGCAGACCGGGTTTCGGGCGGAGCGAGCAGATCGATTTTCAAGCGCTCGATCCGGACGCTCGCACCGGGCTGATCGAGCGTGAGGATGGAGGCGAAGAACTGGTTCTTGACCGTCACCCACTGCAGGGCCGGCACGGTAACCTCGGCGCCTTGCGCGTTTTTATCCTGTCGGGTCACCGCTTTTTCGATGAAGGGCAATGGCGGGCTTTGGGTAAAAAGACCGCCGCCGGCCAGTTCGTCCCGGCGGGTGAACGAGGCTTTCTCGCCGTTGTAATAGCCGACATTCAGATAAATGCCCGAGTCATACTGATCAAGTGGCACGGCAGTCCCGACGCTGATGGCCAGTTTCGCGAGCGGCAGCGGCTGATTTGTCAGATTGTGGAAAATGGTTTCGTGGCGGACTTGGTAGGGGTCTCCGCTGGAGCCGTCGAGCAAAGTGTAGCGGCGGGTGACCTCGAGTTTTCCGTCGAGCACCGTGTGATAGACGATTTCGCTGTCGGTATGGGAAACCAAGCTATAGCGCGCATCCTGGTCGATGCCGGGGAAATTCAGCAGGCTGAGGGCAGGGGCGGATTGTTGAGCATTGATGACATACGGATCGGCTTTGCCGAGGACGGCCGGATGTTTTTTCAGCTCGACGTGGTCGATCGCACCGCCGGCGGTGGTGAATTTGACGGTGACGTACTCGTTTTCGAGGGTGATATATTCCGCGGGTGCGGTACTTTTTTCCGGTGCGGTGAAGGCGGCGTCGGCGACCGTGTGGGCCGGACCGGACGGAGCCGCGGTTTTTTCACCCAGCGGGCTGCCGGCGGAGCTGGTGGTGATGACCGGCTTGGTGGGCGGCGGAGCGTACTTTGAGCTGACGTAGAAGCTGGCCATCGCGGCTACGAGCAGGAGGACGCCAATCGCGGTATTCTTTTTATCCATGAGGAACGGGAAGTGAGAGTGACCCGCCTACGCTCTACGAGCTATGGCGAGGCAAGGAGTGTTGGTTGATTTTGAAATATTGTTGGACTCAACGCGCCGGCATTTTTTCTGAGGCACGGGATCGAGGCCGCCGGGGTGCCACGGGCCGCATTTCACGAGGCGGTGTGCGGTGAGGGCCAGACCGACAAAGAGGCCGTGTTCATGCAGGGCGGTGCGGGCGTATTGCGAACAGGTCGGGGCAAAACGACAGCCACAGGTGGGTGCGATAACAACGAAAGCGGGCGAGAGCGTTTTCTGATAAACCCAGATCAGCGCGCTCACGGCGCGGCTCGGAAGTGATGGTAACACCGTCAGCCAAACCCGTCCTGAGGCCGGGTTCCACCTTTTGGCCAATGCAGCTTGAGCAGAATCATGCATGGGGCGTGGAAGGAGGCGGAGTGACAGGAACCAATTTCTTGCACGCTTGGACAAAGCGCCGGGCGGATTCGGCGTATTCGAGCCGGAGCAAGGAACTGCGGGCGGTGAGAACGAGATCGATCCCGGCAGGAACGAGCGACTGATGCTGGCGGTAGATTTCGCGCAGCCGGCGTTTGGCGCGGTTGCGATGCACGGCATTGCCCACGGCGGCGCGGGAGGCGACGACACCCACGCGGGGATTGGCCGGCGGGCCCGCGGGCCGGACGCGCCAAGTCAGCAGAAAAACACCGCAATCGATCCGGCGACCCTGCTCGCGAACGGAGCAGAAATCGGCGTTGCGCCTCAGGCGTTGACCGGAGGTCAGGCGCAGGGTTGGGCGCGGTGCAGTGGACACGCGGTTTTGTTTAAACGACCGTGAGGCGCTTGCGGCCTTTACGGCGGCGATTGGCAAGGACGGCACGGCCGCCTTTGGTGGCTTTGCGGGCGCGGAAACCGATTTTGCGGGCGCGTTTTAAGCGATGCGGGCGGAATGTTGGTAGCATGGTTGTAGAGGGAAAAGAGGCTCAAAGTCAGGGAAGCAGGCGGGGGCTGTCAAGCGTCAGAATTTGGGCACTCTCTTCGGGAGCGCAAGTCCGGGGTGTTTACAACCGTCGGTTCCTTTTCCTCTGTGGAGGCTTACAGACTCGCTTCGGCCCCGGATTGTGAACAGCCTGCGCACAAAAATCCTTTGCATTCCCGGTCAGACATCACGACTTTGGCGCATGGCCGAGTCATGCAACTCCAAGAAGACCCGTTCACCGGTCAAAAGACCTACCTCGACGGCGCCCACCTCCCCGGCGAGGGAGGGCAAGCCGCTATTCTGGACGGTCACCGGCAACGACTTCGGGCGCTCGATCAGTTGGGCGAAAAAGCAGAAGAATGCGGTATCCGCGCAGATAAAGACCGCGATCTCGTCCTCGTCCAAGAAGACGAAGTAGGTCTGCTGGAGGTCACCGGCCCCGAATGGGCGGCACTGGGCCAGGCGATCCGCAATTTCCGCCGCTGTCTGCCGATCGTGCCTTTCGAGGATTTTGGCTTCCTTTCGGATGTGGATGACCCCTTCGAGTCCAACACCGCGAAACTGCAACGGATCGGCGGCGGGGTGGAAGCGTTGGCTTTCATCGATGAACGTCGTTCGGTCTACAAATTTTTCCTTTTCCGTGAGGGCGGCGAGGTGGGGGCCACGTTTGAATTCAGCCATGGCGGAGAAGGCGGGTTGCTCCAGGCGACGGCCGTGCCCGGCAGCTATCGGATGCTCTTCGAAAAACTCCTTCTCACCCATACCATCGGGATACCGACGGAAATTGTCGGGATCACACCGGAGGGTATTCTCGTGGCCAAACAGACTTTGGGCCAACCCTTGCCGGAAAAGACCGACGTATCCGGCCTCGATCCGCAACGGCTGATTCCGCTGCCTTCGCGTTTTCTCCGCGCGGACCGCGATCACCCGCGGTTGGTGTTTCTTGATGATGAACCCTGGCTCGTGGCCGACACGCACGATCGCAATGTCGTCGTCGCCGAGGACGGTTCGCGCCGGATCATCGATCTGGTGGCGGCGCCGCTGCCACACGAGTGGCTGGAGCAGCAGTCGCTTTTCCGTGATTGGATCGAACGCGCCCGGCTGGACCCTGGGGCGGATGTTTTCGCGCCCGTGAATGATGATGAATTGTGAAGGCGGGAATGCCGAGGATTTTGGCGAAGCCGGTTCGCAGGCGAATCGTGCATTCAGTCGCCTGCAAACAGGCGGGTACAAAAAAGCCGCGACGAAGGTCGCGGCTGAAATCTTCGTCGGGAGGCAAGTTTTACCTCAGCCCTTTTTTTCGCCGGCGAGAAACGCGAGCACGTTGGCAGCCTGTTTGTCGGTCACCCCGGTGTCTTTATAGACAATCTTGCCGCCTTTGATCACATAGCACTCGCGCGAAGCCATGAGCAGCGCGGTCTGGCCAAAGGCCTTCACGACTTTCTTATCGGTGTCGGCGATCAGCGGGAAAGGAAAGTGGTTTGTCTCCTTGAATTCTTTTTGTTTTTCCACCGGGTCCACGCTTACGCCAATGATCGTCGCCCCGTATTTGGCCAGCTCAGCGGCGCCATCGCGCAACGAGCATCCTTGCTTGGTGCAACCGCCGGTCAGCGCCTTCGGATAAAACCAAACGACCGTATACTTGCTCTGTTGGTAAACCTTGCCCAGATCCAAGGTGGCGCCGGAATCGGTGACGCCCGAAACAATCGGGGCGAGGTCGCCGACTTTGAGCGGGTCGGCCGAGGCGCTGGTGATGAAAGCAAAAAGGGAGGAAAGCATAAACAGGGGGATAGATAATTTCATGGGGGCATTTTAGCCGGGGGAATGAATTTCGCAAGGGCTTGGGTAAAAAATGTTTGTTTCGGCGACCCAGCGTAACCGGCAAGGTTCCCTGCGGACCGAAAATTTTAGCCGGAACTTTATCAGCCGGACGGGGTTCAAGGAGAATGTCAGCCGGTGCCGTCTCGATGATGGCGCGGGCGGACAGACCAAAAACAAACCATAATACCATGAACTACGTTACATCCTATAAATCACTTCTGCTGGCCGCAGCCTGTGCCGCCGGCCTGACTGCGCCCGCCTTTGCCGCGGACGCTCCGGTGGTGGCGACCGCCGCTCCCGCGACCGAACAGAGCACGCATGGCGTGCTGGGCCAGAATCTGGCGAATCTCGGCTTCAGCTACGTCGATCTCCACAACAGCAGCGTCAATGCGATGGCTTACAACCTGACGCTGAACCAAAGCATTCAAACCGGCATCGATACGCTGTTTGAATATAACTACCTCCGTTCGGAAGACACCGGGGCCGGTCGCTTGATCGAGCAAAAGGTGGATTTTGGCGGCCGGGCCTACACCAACTTCAATGGCTTCAAGCCCTTCGTCGACGGTGGCATCGGCTGGTTCTGGCAGAAGAAGCCGCTGGCGATCAAAGACAATTCTTTCCTGCTGTTTGCCAGCGTCGGGGCTGAATTTCAGGCTGCGCCCGATCTGACCATCACGCCAGCCGTCCGTTACTGGTGCACGACGAAAAACTCCGCCAACGATGTGTGGGAATTCAGCGTCAAGGCCAACTATTGGGTCACCGAGAAGCTCGCCATCACGGCCAAGATTTCCCGGGACGACAACCAGAACATGGGATACGGCCTCGGCCTGAACTTCCGCTTCTGATCCCGAATTTGGTTCAGCAAGTGCAAGCCGCGGTGCACGCAGCGCCGCGGCTTTTTTGCGAACGGTGTTTTGCCCTGTCCGGTCTTGGCCTCACCAATCGTCGGAACGAAACGGTGCGGCAGGCAGACCCGCGGAGTTGTAGAGCGAAACGTCGGGACTGTTTGTCCACGCGTAACGCACGGCGATCGGAACGGGAATTTCGGCGGCGGAAACCAGCACGGAATCTCCCTCGACCCGGGCGGTGGCGGCGTGGAAAATTTTGTCAGCGCCGGCCAGCTCGAAACCCGCGGGTGGAGTGGTATGCGCAGTGAGACCGTCGGCATGGATGAAAACAACGCGGAGCCCGGAGCCTTCGGGTCTCACGGATTGCACCATCGGCCCGGACCATTCCAGGGCGAGCTGATCATGGATCTGGTGGAGCGCGATCAAGGCAAGGCGTTCGCCGACCGGCTGTTTGTTCGTCGGGTGAATATTTTCGGCCTCACCGACATCGATCGTGACAGCCATCGCGGTCGCGGGCAGATGCCGCGCGGATTCCTGCGCTTCGCGCAGTTCCGCCCAGGCGCGTCCAGCGGGGTTTTTGTCGGCGAAATTGGGCAGTTGCACCACAAGGAATGGAAAATCTCCCTGCGGCCAGGTGGCGCGCCAGGCTTGGATCAACGCCGGGAGGAGTTCACGATAGTCGTCGTGATGCCCCACATTGGATTCGCCCTGATACCAGAGCGCGCCGCGCAACGCATAGGGGGCGAGCGGGGTGATCATGCCGTTGAAGAGCCGGCCGGGAGCATAGGCGGAACCGGGGCCCATCGGGGGACGCGGCCATTCCATGGTGATGGGTTTGCCGTGGGCGCGAAAATCTTCCTCGGCCTGATGCCAGGCGGCCTCAAGGGCGGGTTGTTCGGCGTAGCGTTGGGGAAAAACTTTCAGCGCTTCCTGCCAGGCCGCATTGTACGCCGGCCAACCGCGGGTGATGCGCAATACGGGTTCGGGCACCCACGACTCGATGGGCGTGCCGCCCCAGGAGGCATGGATGATACCGACCGGCACCTGAAGTTTTTCGGCCAGATACCGGGCAAAGAAATAGCCGACGGCGGAAAATCCGCCGATGGTCTCGGGCGAGGCTGATTGCCATCCGCCGGTGCCAACCCGGCCCACGGGCAGATCGGCCGGCGAGTGTTCGATTCTCAGGTGACGGATGAGCGGATTGGCCGCGCGGGCCTTTTCTTCGGCAAAGCCGCGGCTGTTGTTCAGGGAAAATTCCATGTTGGACTGACCCGAGGCCAGCCACACTTCGCCGACCACGACATCGTGCAACGTGACGGCGGAGGAACCAGTGACGTTGAGATCCGCGCCTTCGCCGCTCGCGGCCATGGCGTCGAGGTCGGCGCGCCACAGGCCGGAAGCATTGACGCGCGCCTCCTTTTTTTGGCCGCGATAGGAAACCGTGACGGTGGATCCGGGCCTGCTATCCCAGCCCCACACGGGGACGGCGGCCTCGCGTTGCAACACGGCGTGATCGGTGAAGGGCGGAGCGAGCAGGAGTTGGGCGGAGGCGGTGGACATAAGCAGACCGGCGGCAAGGCCGCCGAGGACGAAGCGAAGTGCTTTCATGGCGTTGCAACCATCTCTGAGCCCCGTTGGCGTATGTCGCAATCCGCATTTGCCTCCTTGGTGGACGAATGTTTTGCTGGGTGGCACCATGTTATTCCACAATGTTTATTTCTGGCTCAAACCCGACCTCACCGCGGCCCAGCGGGCGGATTTCCGCCGGGGCGTCGAAACCCTCACGAAAATCAAAAGCGTGGAAAAAGTCTCCATCGGCGTACCTGCGGGCACGACCCGCCGGCCGGTCATTGACGCCAGCTACGATGTCGCCCTGATCGTCCAGTGCAAGAATGTCGCGGCGGAGGCGGCTTACCAGGTTGATCCGATTCACCTCGCCTTTGTGGAAAAATACAAAACCTTCTGGACCCGCGTCCAGATCTACGACTCCGAGTAAGGTGCCACGCTTATGCCTTCGCTTGCCGGACAGGTGGTCATCGTGACCGGTGCTTCCTCCGGCATCGGCGAGGCTACGGCCCGCCGGTTGGTCCGCGCCGGGGCAAAAGTGGTCATTTCCGCCCGGCGGGAAGACCGGCTGAAGGCCTTCGCGCATGAGTTCGACCCCAGCGGGGCCAGCGTGCTGGCGGTGGCGGGCGACGTGACGAACGAGAACGACCGGCAGCAGCTCGTCGCCGCGACGCTGACGAAATTCGGCCGCATCGACGCCTTGGTGAACAATGCGGGTTACGGCACGCGCGGCCCGGTGGAGAAGGTGCCGGTCGAACTCATCCGGAAAAACTACGAGACGAATATTTTTTCACTCATTGCGCTCACGCAGCTCGTGGTGCCCGCGATGCGCGAGCGCGGCAATGGCTGCATCGTCAACATCGGCTCCGTGGCCGGCCGCATTGCCCGCCCGCTCTCCAGCATCTACGACTCCACCAAACACGCTTTGGAAGCGCTCACTGACGGACTGCGCGGCGAGCTGCAGCCGTTTGGCGTGCGCGTGACGCTCATCCGCCCTGGGTTTATCGCCACGGAATTCATCGAGGCCGCGAACGGTGCTTCAACCGAAGTGCTCGCCAATGTCGGTCCCTACGCCGCCTTCTACCAGAGCCATCAGACCGAAGTGAAAAAGCTCCGGAAGTTTGCCGGCGTGCCCGATGACATCGCCCGGTTGGTGGAGAAAGCGCTGCAGAGCGACAACCCCGCGCCGCGTTACAGCGGCCCGTTCCACGCCAAGATTTTCCTGTTTCTCAAGTGGATTTTGCCAGATCGGTGGTTTAGTTTTTTTGTCCGGCTGAAAAAGTAATGGGATTATATCAGCGCTGGCGCGAAGGACGCTTCGGACTGCGGCGTGGTTTGTCCGGGCCGGGCAGATTGGCGTAGAAGGCGGCGAGTTTGGGGAGTTTGTCCGCCGGCAGATCGAGCGGTATCGCGGCGGACAGATTCACGCGATATTGCGCTGCGACGGCCAAGGCTTGGCGGGTGCCGACGACTTCGCCCAAGGCGTGCAGCGTGTTGATGAGCGTGCGTTCGGGCGTGGCCCCGGCCAACACGCTGGCATGCAGATCGCGCAGGTAGTGCGCGCAGATGATGACGAGCATGCGCACATGTTTGAGGTCCTGCGGTCGTTCCTTTTTGACGAGGTCGTGGGTATTGGCGATCTTCGCTTTGAGCAATATAATCGGAGACGGCAGCCGGTAGGTGCGGCTGGGGCTGATTTCGACAAACAGGGTGTTTGCGAGATCGTGCGGCCCGAGTCCGTACACCGAACGCAGAACCTCGATCCGCAGCTGTTCTCCATCCGAGAGATCTTTGGTGATCAGGGCCACGGCCATTTGTCGGGGAATGCCGTAATACTGAATCTTCCAGCCAGGCGGGAGCGGATGAGATTCGATCGAAGAACGTTCGCCAAACAAGTCGGCGTCTTTGCTCAGAAATGGGTGAAACTCCTCCAAATCACGCGTACGCGGACGATACAATTCAGCCCAAAGATTCACCGCTTGGCCACCAATGATGGGCAGCGAGGTGAGCGACACCAGGACTTCGTCAAACGCGCTGGGTCCGAGTTGCTGGGGCATGTTTTGGAAACTGAAGGATGCGTGGCCGGACTCCGTCTGGAATTAGGACGGCAGAATTTTCGCGACTTACTTCCGCCGGCGTCACCAACTTGAGCTCAATGCGGGCGATGTCCCAAGCGCGCGTGGTGTGCTTGTGATCGGCAACGCGCTCCGGTGTGACGTTCTCCAGGTCCAGCCGCGGGCAACGCAAGTGCGGATTTTTGCGCAACTGGCGTTTGAAACGGGCGACTTTCTGGCGGAGGGTCATGCTGGCCAGTGAAACTGCAAAAGCACGCTGCGTCAATCAGCCCGATGCTTGGGGGCAGACTCGGCTATATTCAGAAAACCGTGCAACTGGCTGGCAAATTTCGGGCCGAAGCCGGGGGCGGCGGCAATCTGTTCGGCGGTGGCGGAGCGGAGTTTTTCGAGGGAGCCGAAGTGAGCGAGCAGTGCCTCTTTTCGTTTCGGGCCGAGGCCGGGGAAATCGTCGAGGATGCTTTCCTTGATTTTGCGCGAGCGCAGATCGGCGTTGTAGGTGTTGGCAAAGCGATGGGCCTCGTCGCGGAGGCGTTGGAGCAAATTCAGTCCGGGATGATCGAGCGGAAGATTGAGCGGGGCGCGGGCATCGGGAAAAATGATCGTTTCGTGCTTCTTCGCGAGGCCGATGATCGCCGGCGGCGGACAGTCAAGGGCGACGAAGGATTTGAGGGCGGCGGCTATCTGCCCGCGGCCGCCATCGATCACGACGAGATCGGGGAACAGTTTTTTCTCCTCGATAAGCCGGCGATAGCGGCGGCCGACGACCTCCTCCATCGCCTTGAAATCGTCGTTGCCGATGAAACTCTTTATCGAGAAGCGGCGGTAGTGATCCTTGTCGGGCCGGCCGTTCGTGAAGTGCACCATCGAGGCGACGACGAAGGTGCCGCTGATGTGGGAGATGTCGAAGCACTCCATGTTCACTGGTGGCGATTCGAGGCCGAGGGCTTCCTGCAGGGAGCGCAGCGCCTCGTCGTTGGGCCGGAGCTTGGTGAGATCGCGGGTGAACTTCCGGGTGCGTTCGAGGGTTTTTTCGAGGGCGAGCACGACGTCGCGCAGTTCGGCGGCTTTTTCGTATTCCTGTTTGCCGGCGCGGACTTTCATCTCGGCGCGGAGCTCCTCCAGCCATTCGCGGGATTTGCCGTCGAGGAATTCGCAGGCTTCTTCGACCCGCGAGCGGTAGGCGGCAGGTTCGACCACGTTGGGCCAGCCGGAAAGTTCGGCGCGCACATCATCATAGAGCCGGTAGCGGCCATCGGGGAGTTTCGTCGGATGGGTGTCGGCGAGGAGGACGCCGAACTGTTTCCGCATGGAAGCGAGCGTGCGGCGGAGCAGGCCGGAGTGGGCGAAAGGACCGAAGTAGCGCGAGCGGTCCTCCTTGCGGAATCGCGTGAGGGTGAAGCGCGGCATTTCATCCTCGGGATTGACGCGGACGAGGAGGAAGCGCTTGTCGTCGGTGAAGTCGGTGTTGTACTTCGGGCGCCACTGCTTGATCAGCTTGCCCTCAAGGAGCAGGGCCTCGGGCTCGGATTTCACCTCGATTATCTCGAGGTCGGTTATGAGCTCGATCAGGGTGCGGATCTTGGGCTGATGACGCAGGGCACGAGCCCGGCCGGCATGAAAATAGGTGGAGACGCGCTTCTTTAGGCTCTTGGCCTTGCCGACGTAGATGATGCGGCCGAGCCGGTCCTTCATCAGGTACACGCCCGGTGTATCCGGCAAGGCGCGGACTTTGGCCTTCAGGGCATCAGAGTGGGGGCCGGTGGGCATCGTGAGGTCAGGGCGTGGGCGGTAGAGCCGGGATCAGACCATTGAACCACAGATGGACCCGGATAAACACAGATTTTTCACGCGTGAAATGAATTCGGTGATTTAAGCAAAATTTATTTGCACCGATCCATGGACGTATGCGTTGAGGAGCTGGCATTTTGCAAAAATAAAGCTACCTTGCGATTTGTCGGTCACTGCATGGCATCCACACACACCAATGAATTCGCCCGCAACGGCACGGGCAAACCTTCGTCGCGCATCGAGCTGATCACGCTGGGCGATGAGCTGCTGCTTGGACTCACGGCGAACACCCATCTGACCTGGATTGGTGCCGAGCTGGGCCGGCGCGGCGTGCTGTTGGAGCGCAATGTGACCATCACCGACGAGGCCGACGCCATCGCCGCGCAATTTCGCGAAAGCTGGGCCCGGGCCGATGTGGTGATCACCACCGGCGGGCTCGGGCCGACCTGTGACGACCGGACCCGGGAAGCGCTCGCGGCATGCCTGGGGCAGAAACTCGTTTTTGATCCCGCGATCGAAGCGGCCATCCGCTCGAGATTCGCCAAATACAACCGCGTTCCCACGCCCAACAATCTGAAGCAGGCCTACAAGTTCGAGCGCGGCGAAGTGCTGCCCAATGCGAATGGCACGGCTCCGGGTCTGCTGGTCGAGGAAGGCGGAAAACTGCTCATCATGCTGCCCGGTCCGCCGAACGAGATGCAGCCGATGTTCACGGAGCAGGTGATTCCGCGGCTGGAGAAACGCGGCATGCTCACCGATGGCGAGGCTTACCTCCAGATCCGTACGGTGGGAGTCGGGGAATCGTCCTTGGAGACGTTGTTTGAATCCACTTTCAGTCGGAATCCCGGGCTCGGCATCGCGTTTTGCGCGCATCAAGGGCAGGTCGATTGCCGCATCAGTTCGCCCGACGGCCGTTACAGCCGGGAAAAACTGCATGCCATCGCCGATGAATGCGCCGCGCTGCTCGGCGACAATCTGCTCTGCTTTGGGCACGACAGTCTGGCGCGGGTCGTGGCCAACCAGCTCAAATCGCAGGGACGCACACTCGCCGTGGCGGAATCCTGCACCGGAGGGATGCTCGCCGCCAGTTTCGCCGACTTGTGCGGGGCCTGTAAGTTTTTTCAGGGCGGCATTGTGGGTTACAGCAACGAGGCCAAGATGCTCCTGCTGGACTGTCCCGAATGTCTCCTCACCCAGCACGGTGCGGTCAGCGCCGAATGCGCGGTCGCGATGGCGACGGGCGTGGCGGAACAGCTCGGCGCCGACTACGGGCTGGCGATCACGGGCTTTGCCGGTCCGGCCGGCGGGTGCGGCGAAAATCCTGTGGGCACGGTTTTTATCGGTCTGCATGCGCCGGGCGGCGACTGGTCGAAACAGCTCAATTACCCCGGTCCCCGAGAAACGGTGAAAAAACGGGTGTTGAACGACGCCATCGACTGGCTGCGGCGCGAAGCGATGAAGGAAGCCCGCAAGGCCGCGCACTCACAGGTAAATTGAGCGCCGAAAATTTTTCGTGCGCTTTGGCCCGTTTCATGGGCAAATTATCCGCCATGCCCGCCGCCTCCAAAGCTTTCACGTTCATCTGCGGTCCGGACGATTTTCTCGTCAACCGCGTGGGCAAGGAACGTTTTGATACGCTCGCAGCCGAGGCCGATGCGGATGAATACGCCCGCGATGTGGTCAGCGGTTTTGCCAACAAGGTCGACGAGGTGGAAACGGCGGTGAATCGTTTTCGCGATGCCGTGCAGACGGTCCCGATGTTTGGCGGCAAGCGCATCGTGTGGTTCAAGGATGTGAGTTTTCTGGCCGACAATGTGACCGGACGCGCCGAGGGCACGCTCCGCCAAGTCGAGGCCCTGCAGGAGTTGTTGGAGAAAGTGAATCCCGAGGAAGTCATTGTGGTGATCACCGCGGCTCCGGTGGACCGGCGCCGGAGTTTTCCGAAATGGTGCGAGACGAATGCCGATTTCACGCTGGCGGGCGGTGACAGCGAGAATGCCGGCGAAGCGCTCGCGGCGGTCGCTCTGGCCGAGGCGAAAACGATGGGGGTGACTTTTGGCGAGAGCGCGGTGGAGCTGCTGCTCACGAAGGTCGGGGCCAACACGCGCCTGCTCACCGAGGAAGTGCGCAAACTGGCGACGTATGCCGGCGAGGAGTCGGTGATCGAAGAGGCGCACGTCATGGAGCTCACCGCGAACGTGGCCGAGGGGGATTTCTTCGAGGCGGCCGACCGTTTTTTTGCCGGCGATCTGCACGGTTCGCTCTCCGCCTTGCAGCGGCATTTCTTTGCCGGCGGCGATGCGCGCCCGCTCCTGATTTCACTCCAGAATCGCAATCGCATTTTGATCCAAGCCCGGGTGCTGATGGACGCCGGCGAGTTGCGGGCGCCCGGTCCTTACGGCTTCGACAAGGCGGCTTGGGCGCGCGCGCAAGCCACCCACGCGGGCCTTTTCGCGGGTGATGCCGAAAAAAGTTCGTACAATCTCTTCACGCAAAACCAGTGGTACGTCGGCAAATTGGTCGGCACGGGCAAACTTCCGCCGCTGCGCCGGCTGATCGACAACCAGCAGGAATTTGTCCGCGCCTTCGAGGGCATTGTCCAGCGTCCGAACGAACAGGAAACCGTGCTGCGTGAGATGACGGTGCGTTGCATGGCGGGATAGGCGAAACGATCGGGTGGGCATGGGCTTAAATGCTTTTCGTCCGGGCGCGATCGGCCGATTAGCTCAACTGCATTCCCCCAGACCTTCGGCTTCTAGAGTCGCCAAGCCTTGGTTCTGCCCTTCCGATGTGTGCGGAGACAGCTAGGCTCTCGACGTCAGGCAATCATTATTTCCATGAACGCCACCGGCAATTGGAATCACAAGTATGACTGGTCGATGATCGACCGGGCCGCCCCGCCCAAACGGGCGGCCAAGGAACGTGTGGCGGATTTTTTCGAGATCTACGCCAACTTTGACGAGGCGACGGCTCAGGAGCAGGCCAGCCGCTGCATCAACTGCCCCAATCCGTCCTGCGTCCAATCCTGTCCGTTGAACAATCGCATCCCTGAGTGGCTCGCCCTGACGGCTCAGGGACGTTTTATCGAAGCGGCCGAGCTCTCGCGTTCGACGAGCAATATGCCCGAGATTTGCTCCCGGGTGTGTCCCCAGGAACGGTTGTGCGAAGGCGCGTGCATCCTCAATGCCCGCACCGACCCGATCGCCATCGGCGCGCTCGAGCGCTTCGTCAACGAGTACGCCTTTGCCCATGGCGGCGTTACTCCGGTGCAAGTCCCGTCCAATGGGCACAAGATTGCCGTGATCGGTTCCGGCCCGGGCGGATTGGCTTGCGCGGACCAGCTCGTACAACTCGGCTATCAAATCACCGTTTTCGAATCGCTGCTTATTCCCGGCGGCCTGCTCGTCAACGGCATCCCCGCCTTCAAGCTCGAGAAACATATTGTCGCGCGCCGGGTGGATCTGCTCGCGAAGCGTGGCGTGGAGTTTCGCCTCGGTGTCCGCGTGGGTTGGGATATTTCGCTCGACAGCTTGTTGAGCAACTATGATGCGGTGTTTCTTGGGGTCGGTGCGCAGCAAACGAAGAAACTCGACGTGCCGGGCGCTCAACTTGTCGGCGTGGTTCAGGCGCTGCCGTTTCTTGTCCAAAAAAACGTCGATCCCTGGCTTGGTCCCGGCGACCCCATCGACGTCACCGGCAAGCGCGTGGTCGTGCTCGGCGGTGGCGACACGGCGATGGATTGTCTGCGGACGGCTGTCCGCTCGGGTGCATCGTCCGCTACCTGTCTGTATCGTCGCGATCTCGCCAACATGCCCGGCAGTCGCAAGGAATACGCGAACGCTCTCGAAGAAGGCGCGCAGTTTCAGTTTCTCGTCAATCCGGTCGAGCTCATCGGCAATGCGGACGGTGCTGTTACTGCAGTGCGTTGTGTGCAGATGGAGCTCGGTGAGCCGGATGCTTCCGGCCGGCGCAAACCTCGTCCCGTGCCGAATTCCGAGTTTCTTGCGCCGGCTGACATCGTGCTCGTCGCCTACGGTTTTGATCCGATGCCTTTTCCCGCCGAGAGCGATTTTCGCCGGATCGCCACCAATGAGTGGGGCGGGATCATTGTCGATCAAAACCAGATGACCAGCGTGCCGGGAGTTTATTCCGGAGGTGATTCGACGCGCGGCCCCAGCCTGGTCGTGCATGCCGTGCGCGACGCGCGCAAAGCCGCCGCCGGCATCCATCGTCAGCTCACTGCGGGCACTGCGGTATCAGGAACAGGCGGAGTCACATAAATACGCCTGACCAACTTTGGTTAACCGGGAGTGACGGGCTTAGGCGGATTTGACGCAGTCAACCGGCTGGGCAAGGTTGCCGACATGTCCACCGCTTCGATCCGCTCCCGAAAATTGGCCCGGCGCAAACCTCGCGCCCGGGCCAAGGGGCGGGCGGTGAACAAAGGGCCTTCTTTTGGAGAATGGGCACGGCGCGTTGCCGGGATGATTAAGGACGCACCACCCGATCCTTCCACCCGTGAAGGTTTCGGCGATCAGCTATCTGGTTGATGCGGGACCTTTGGTTGGCTTGCTGAGCCAGACCGACCAGTGGCATGTTTGGAGTCAACGCGCACTCGAAGCGCGCGACGAACCATTGATGACAACGGAAACGGCCTTGGCGGAAGTTTGTCATTCGGTGGAACAGCTATCGGCCGGCATGGTTGGAAGTAACCGCCATGCTCGTCGATGGTCGGTTGACGGCGATGCCGGTGTTATCCGAGCAACCCCGCCGGGTGGATGAGCTGCTGGCAAAATATCCCGAGATGGACGCCGTGGATGCCAGCCACACGGGTGGTACTGTCGGAGCCGATTCCCCGCGCGAAGCTGATCACCGTGGACGATGATTTCCGCCGCTACGGCCGGCACCGCAGCCAAGCCATCCCACCGGTGATGCTGGAGGAGGGAGCCCGAATTTGTTGTGGAAAATTACTGTATTGGAATGAAAGGACTATCGATGGAGAGCTCGATAATTTTGGTTCCGAACCATCTTACAGGACCGTCCTCTGGCGATTCTCGGAATATCTCATGATGCTTTTCCCCGCTGACCAGTTCGATAAACCAAGATGAGCCATCAAATGCACCTCTGCCATCATGCCAAGGTAGCTCGTATAGCTTCCAACGCGACACCAGCACACGCAAAAAATCCAACTCCTTACGGCTGAAACCACGGGTTTTCACCTCCGTCCAATGGCCCGTGCCGATTGTTTTGCCACTCCAGATCGTTGTATGAAAACTGCTTCTTGGATCATTGCTCTTATCGGTCCAGATCAAGGAGCGGTAGGTTCCGCTGCCGTCCTGATGGAATTCAATTTCAAACAAACCGGCTGGCGCGATCCAACGGCAATATAGAAAACGATAGCGCTCAATGATTCCTGTTTTGGGTGTTTCGGCCAAGGGGGTCAGACCAAAATACGCCAACTTTTCCCGCAGATATCCTGGTTGCTCAGGAGTAAGAATGGTAATTCCGTTCAAAGTAATGACTCGGTCCGATTCTTCAACGGTGGCGGAAGCGGCTGGGGTCTGGTTTGCATTCGGGGTGACCTTGGGGGCGGCGGGTGTTGCACAGCCGGCAACAAACAAAATTCCAAGTGACAATATCAGTTGGGCAATCGACCGCATGTTATGGTTTATTGATGGGCTGTGTATTGTTTGTCCATCCAGATGCACGAAGCACATGCCAAGATGACAGCGCTTAATCATGTGCAGCGGCGAAGGAGATGGAATAGCCATATTGGTTAAATCCCAGGCTTGCCGAGTGCGCTCCGACTTGCACGCTGAGCCTCCTCCTACCTATGAGCGCACTTCCCACCCAGTTCTCCGGCGTCACTGTGCACACCAAGGCCAATGTGTATTTCGACGGCAAGGTCGTCAGCCACACCGTGCTGTTCGCCGACAGCTCCAAGAAAACCCTCGGGCTGATCTACCCGGGCTCGTACCATTTCGGCACCGGCGCACCTGAGCGCATGGAGATCGTCGCCGGCGCCTGCAAGGTGACGCTCGATGGTCAGACCGCGGTGAAAAGCTACGCTGCCGGCACCTCCTTCGACGTTCCCGGCAAATCTGGTTTCACGATTGAGGTTGGCAGCGGCATCTGCGAATACATCTGTTCGTTCCTATAAAAAGCCGGCCGGGGTTTGCGCTGGCAAGTCCTGCGACCGTCCTTAACCGTTACGCTTCTTGAAACAAAACGACACCGCTCCCGAACCCATTCCCAACGTCCTGGCCGAGCGCTACGCCTCGGCCGCCATGAAGGCGACGTGGTCGGCGCACGGGCGCATTTTGCTGGAGCGAGACTACTGGATCGCCGTCATGAAGGCGCAGCGCGATCTGGGCGTTGCCATCCCGGCCGAGGCGATCAAGGACTACGAGCGGGTCCGTGATAAGGTGGATCTCGCGCACATCGCCGATCGTGAACGCACCACCTTGCACGATGTGAAGGCGCGGATTGAGGAATTTTCCGAGCTGGCGAACCGGCAGTTCATCCACCTCGGGCTGACGAGCCGTGATCTGACGGAAAACGTCGAGCAGCTCCAGGTCGCCCGCGCGCTGCAGCTCGTGCGTTTCAAGGTCGTGGCGGCCCTTGGCGTGCTGGCGCAACGCGCCACGGAGTTTCGGGATCTGATGCTGACCGGTCGCACGCACAATGTGCCGGCGCAGCCCACCACGCTCGGCAAACGGTTCGCGATGTTCGGTCAGGAATTGCTCATCGCGCAGCAGCGGATCGACGAATTGATCGCGCGTTATCCGGTGCGCGGACTCAAGGGCGCGGTCGGCACACAGCTCGACCAGCTTACTCTGCTCGGGAGCGACCCGAAGAAGGTGGCGCAGCTCGAAGCGCGCATTGTGAAACATCTGGGTTTCAAACAATCGCTTTTCGCCGTCGGCCAGGTTTATCCGCGCAGTCTCGATTTTGATGTCGTGAGCGCGCTGCATCAGGTCGGCGCGGCGGCGGCGAGTTTTGCGACCACGCTCCGGTTGATGGCGGGGGCGGGATTGATGACCGAGGGTTTTCAGGCCGGGCAGGTGGGTTCGTCCGCCATGCCGCACAAGGTCAACGCGCGGAATTGTGAACGCATCTGCGGCTTTTCGACGATTATTTCCGGCTATGTGACCATGGCGGCCGCGTTGTCCGGCCATCAATGGAACGAGGGCGATGTGTCCTGTTCGGTCGTGCGCCGCGTGGCCTTGCCCGATGCGTTTTACGCGATCGATGGGCTCCTCGAAACCTATCTCACCGTGCTCCGACAGATGGAGGTTTTCCCGGCGGCGGTCGCGGCGGAGAATGAGCGCAATCTGCCTTTCCTGGCCACGACCACGATCTTGATGGAGGCTGTAAAAGGCGGTGCCGGTCGCGAGACTGCGCACGAAGCGATCAAGCAACATGCGCTGGCCGCAGCCAAGGCTTTGCGTACAGGAGGCGATGCTGACCTGCTTGGGCGGCTGGCGGGCGACCAGCGTATCGCGCTCGGCAAGAAGAAGCTCACCGAGATTTTGACCCAAAGTGAACGCTTTGTCGGCGCAGCTCCCCATCAGGTGGATGCGTTTGCCGCCACTGTCCGCCCGTTGCTTGGTAAGCACAAGGGTGCCGCGCACTACCGGCCGGGCAAGCTGCTTTGAGTCGCTGATCCGGTGGAACCCGGCAGGGGGCCGTATTCCACCTCGCTTGGTGTTCAGTCCAAAGCCGGGCCAAAATTTATGTTTTTAAGGGGAAAGGAGATTTGGTTTGCCAGAGTTCGAGTGGACGCCTTTTTTGACCCCTCACGTTGTTTGCTTTACCAACTTTAACACCACACATCCAATGGCAGAACTCGTAGGAAACTGTCTCATCGGCCAGAGCGGCGGCCCGTCCGTCGTCAACAATGCCAGCGTCGCTGGCGTTGTGTCCGAAGCCCTTAATCACGGTTGCGTCGAGGAAGTCTACGGCGCCCTGAACGGTGTCGCCGGCATCCTGCAGGAGGATCTGGTCGATCTGGCCGCCGAGTCGCAGCAGGCGATTCGCGGCCTCCGCCACACGCCCGGCGCCGCGCTTGGCAGTTGCCGCACCAAGCTGAAGAAGCCGCAGGATTTCGAGCGCGCGCTCGAGGTCTTCAAGGCGCACAACATCCGCTATTATTTTCATATCGGCGACGGCGATGCCCAGGAAAATGCCGCCAAGATTTCTGAACTCGCCAAGGCCCAGAATTACGAGCTGCGCGTCATCGGCATCCCGAAGACAATCGACAACGATCTCCCCGCTACAGACCATTGCCCCGGTTATGGCAGTGCGGTCAAATACATCGCCACCACGGTCAAGGAGCTTGCCGTCGATGCCGAAGCCACGGGCACTCACGATCTCGTCACCATTGTCGAGGTCATGGGCCGCAATACCGGCTGGCTCGCCGCCGGCGCCTCGCTGGCCAAGCGCCGCGATCACCCTGCGGATGCCCCCCACTTGGTTTATGTTCCGGAAGTGGCTTTCGTGAGCGACAAGTTCGCCGAAGATGTCCGCCGGATTTTGAAGAAGGAAAAACACTGCGTGGTCGTCGCCGGCGAAGGCTTGGTCGACAAGGATGGCAATTACGTCGCCGTCGAGACCAGCGATGCCGCCGGTGCCGCGCAATTCGGTGGCGTCGGGGAATTTCTCAAGGAAATCGTCGAGACCCAGGTGGGCGCCAAAGCCCGTGTCGCCCGTCTCGGCGTGGCCCAGCGCTCCGCCGCCCATCTTGCTTCCAAGACCGACGCCGACGAGGCGTTTCTTGCCGGTCAGGCGGCGGTCAAGGCCGCCGTCAATGGCGAGTCGGACAAGATGGTGACGCTCGTGCGAGGCGATGGCGACCACTACGTCTGCGAGACCGGACTCACTTCGCTGGCGGAGCTGGCGGGCAACCTGAAAAAACTCCCGCGCGAGTGGATCAACGAAGACGGCGTCAGCCTGAACTTCCAGTTCTACCGCTACGCCACCCCGCTGATCCAGGGAGAGGTGGCGGTGCCGTTTGACAACGGCCTGCCGTCGTTCGTCCGCCTGGCCAAGGATCCTGTCGACAAGACGCTTCCCGGCTACGAGGCCTGAGTTTTCCAGAAAACAGTTTCCAAACCGGTCCGAAAGGGCCGGTTTTTTTACGCAGGTACATAGAGCAAAGGAAACTGGATAGATTGGGACCAAACCTCGTTTGCATTCTCCTTTGTGGACGGTAAAGTTCACGCCCTCCTATGCGCACTGCTCTTCGCCTGACCCCGTTTTTCCTTTGCTTGTCCGCTTTCGGCATAGCCCAGACCGCCACCGACCCTGTCGTGAAACTCGACCCTTTGGTCATCGAAGGACGATTGCTCACGGAATCTCCGGCCACCGTGACCACGGTGCCACTGGCCCGCGAGCCGCTGACCATGGCCACGACCGCCGGGCTGGCGGCGCGCAGTGCCAATTTTTTCATCGCGACCAACGACGCCGAATCATTCAACGACATCTTTTCTCTGCGCGGGTTGACCAATACGCCCATCTTCGGCGACCCTGCGATCAGCTTTTACCTCGACGACCTTCCGCTGGGCAGCGGCTTCACCTTTCCGGTTAATCTCGCCGGCTTTGCGTCGGCTGAACTGCATCGCGGCCCGACGCAAAACACGGTGTTTGGTCGCGCCGGTTCCGCCGGCGTGCTGACACTGCAGACTCCCGCACCGAGTACGAATCCGGAGGGTGAGCTGCGAGTAAGCTACGGCAGCTACAACGCGCGTCAAATTTCGGCCGAGGCCAGCACTACTTCGAATGCCACGACCGATGCCTATGTGGATTTCAACTATGCGGCGCGCGATGGCTACATCACCAACACCACGCTGGGCCGCGACATCGACACCAAGGATTCGCGCTCGGGCCTCGTTCGCCTGCGGACGCGGCCAAGCGACACAAGCGAACTCACGTTGCTGGTGACCGGCCTGCGCGCGCGCGATGGCGTGCAGCCGCTGGTCCCGTTGGCCGGGCCGTTTTTCACGGTCGCGCGCAAAACCGAGGGCCTGACGGACGTTGATGCATGGAACGCCGCGCTCACCGCTGCTTTCACCACGCCGGTCGGCCGGCTGACGGCCACCACGAGCCACAACGATTGGGATCTGGGTCCTTACTCGAGCACGCTGGGTTTTGGTTCTGCTGACCTGATCAACAACGTCACGCAGCAGCAACGCACCTGGAGCGAGGAGGTGAAGCTCGTGTCCGACGAGAAATCCGCCACGCACTGGCAGATCGGCGCGTTTTATTCCGACAGCGGCACCGACGGTTCCTTCGCGCGTTTTTTTGGTCCGTATCCATATGAGCAGTCGGACTACCGCATGGCCAACCACAACATCGCGGCCTTTGGGGAAGTGACCTTCAAGCTGGCGCCGATGGTAAAGCTTACTGCGGGCGCGCGGGTGGAGGACTCCCGAAAAAATTTCAAGCGGATCGAAACGGTTCCGTCGTCGCAAATATTCCAACTGCACAATGAATCGTCCGCGTTGTTGCCCAAGCTGGGCCTGAGCTACGATGCCAGCCGCGAAACCCAGTGCTTTGCCACTGTCGGCGCCGGCTACAAACCGGGCGGCTTTTCGGCGTTCACCGGCAATCGCGCCTTGGCGACATTCGGTCCCGAGCAGACCAAGACTTTTGAGGCCGGAGTCACGCACACATCGACGGACAAGTCTTGGTCGGCCACTTTTCGCGTTTTTTATTACGACATTGATGGCTACCAGATTGAACGGTCGTTCGCAACGGGTTCCGCGGCGGGAGACGATTACCTCGTCGTGAATGCGCCACGGGCTCGCTCGCTGGGCGGTGAAGTCGAGCTGACGTGGAGGCCGATCAACGGGCTGACATTCGCTGCCGATTTGGGCGCAACCGATGTGACCCTGAGGAAGTTCAGCGATCCATTTACCGCTGTCAGTTATGCCGGCAAACGCGCGCCGGGTGTGCCGGAAAACGATGCCAGTCTGCGTGCCGATTTCGAGAGTCCCGGCGGGTTTTTCGGTGGCGTGGAACTGACTGCGAATGGCCGGACTTATTACACTGAAGGTGAAGATCTGAAGTTTGGTCAGCGCGCCTATGCGATGCTCGGTGCCCATCTCGGCTACGCGCACGACCGCTACCGTGTGACGGTTTACGGCCAGAACCTGACGGACAAGGAATACTACAGCGCAATCACGCCCGGCACGAACCACGGCACCCCCGGCGCGCCGCGGACGTTTGGCATCGAGTTCTCGGCGAAGTTTTAAAAGCCATCACGCCTTCGCCGGGGGCGCGTCGACTTCGGCCGCCACATACGGTTCCTCGCGCAGATCAAGGGCACAGCGGCCATTAAGCAACTGCACCCACACCCGGGCACAGGCGATCACGACGAGAATCACCAGAACTAGAAACAGTCCGGTGACCGCTGCATCGATGTAATTGTTGATCATGAGCTGGCTCCACTGCGCGATCTGCGTGGCAGGCGTACCACCATCCGCCGTCATTTGCTTCTGATAATTTGCCGCGGCACTCAAAAAACCAAGCTTGGGGTTGGGTGAAAAGATTTTCATCCAGCCCGCCGACATTGTGACCGTGAGCAGCCAGGCGAGCGGCACCAGCGAAACCCAGAGGTAACGTACACGGCCCATCTTGATCAGCACCGTCGTGCCAAGAGCCAGAGCGATGACTGCCAGCAATTGGTTGGCCACGCCAAAAATGGGCCAGAGCGAGTTGATGCCTCCGAGAGGATCGATCACTCCCTGATAAAGAAACCAACCCCACGCGCCGACAAAAGCTGTGCTCGCGAGGAAATTGCCGAGTGTCGACGTGGTGTCGCCGAGCGGTCTCCACAGATAGCTGAGCAAGTCCTGCACAAGGAACCGTCCGATCCGCGTACCGGCATCGAGGGTCGTCAGGATGAAGAGCGCCTCGAACATGATGGCGAAGTGATACCAGAGCGCCGTGGCGGTCTTGCCGCCGAGTACGCCGGCGAACATACGGGCCATGCCGACGGCGAAGGTGGGTGCTCCACCGGTGCGGCCGACCATGGTTTTTTCTCCCACGGTGTCGGCCAGTGCAGCCATCTGCTGTGTCGTGACCGGGTAGCCGAGTGCGGTGACTTGCTGCGTCACGGTGGCGACTTCGCCTTTCATGTTCACCGCAAAATATTCGCCCGGCTCCATCGCGCAGGCGGCGATCAGCGCCATGATGCCGACGAGCATTTCGGTGATCATGCCGCCGTAGCCGACCATCCGGATATGGTTTTCCCGTTCGAGCATCTTGGGCGTCGTGCCCGAGGCGACGAGCGAATGAAAGCCCGACACGGCGGCGCAGGCGATCGTGATGAAACAAAACGGAAACACCGGTCCGGCAAACACCGGCCCGGAGCCATCAACGAACGGAGTGACCGCCGGCATTTTTAGATGTGGGGCGAGAAGAATCACCGCCAAGCCGAGCAACGCCACGCAGCCGATTTTCATAAACGTGCTCAGGTAGTCCCGCGGCGCGAGCAGCAGCCAGATGGGCAGAATCGAAGCGACCAGTGAGTAGCCCATGATCCACCACGCGAGGGTCCGGCCCTCCAGGGTGAGCCATTGTTCGAACGGCGTGCCTTGAATCCATTGTCCGCATTTTACGGCGAGCAACAATCCCACCACGCCAAAGGCGCTGACGAAGCCGATCTTGCCCGGCAACCAATGGCGGAGGGCGACGCCCATCAGAAGGGCGAGGGGAATGGTGGCCGCGATCGTGAAGGTGCCCCACGGACTTTCGGCCAGCGCTTTCACGACCACCAGTCCGAGCACCGCGAGCAAAATCACCATGATGGCCACGACGCTGATCTGCGCGAGAATGCCGGCGAACGGACCCACCTCGTCACGCACCATTTGTCCCAGCGATTTTCCCCCGCGTCGGATGGAGCAAAACAAAATGATCGAATCGTGGACCGCGCCACCCAAGGTCGCGCCGATAAGAATCCACAGCATGCCGGGCAGGTAGCCGAATTGCGCGGCGAGCACGGGGCCGACCAGCGGCCCGGGCCCGGCGATGGCGGCAAAATGGTGGCCGAAAACCATCCACTTGTTGGTACGCACATAATCTTTGCCATCCTCACGGGTGATTGCCGGGGTGGCCCGGGTGTCGTCAAGCGTCAGCACCTTCGCCATCAGCCAGGCGGAGTGAAACCGCCACGCGATGGCGAAAACACAGGCGGAGGCGACGACCATCCAGAGAGCGTTGACCGGTTCGCCGCGCGACCAGGCCAGCACGCCCAGTGAGCCGGCACCCAGGGCGGCGATGCAGGACCAGAGGAGAAAGCGAAACCACCGTGGAGATTTGCCAGCGGACATAAAATAGGGCGAAGTGGCAACAAAGTAGGCAGAAACCTGCGTCCGGCTAGACCAAATTTTTTTGATCCCGACGCGTCTGGGAATTGCCTTTTCGATCCACGGCCGCTGTATCTCTGCAAGACCATGAGCCCCTATCTGCCTGACGCCAAACGCTACGATGCCATCCCCTACGCCCGCTGCGGGCGCAGCGGCCTGAAATTGCCCCGGATTTCCCTTGGGTTATGGCACAATTTTGGCGGCATCGACGCCCTCGAGAATCAACGCGCCCTGCTTCGTCGCGCCTTTGATCTTGGCATCACGCATTTCGATCTGGCCAACAACTACGGCCCGCCGCCCGGTTCGGCCGAGGAAAACTTCGGCCAGATCCTGCAACAGGATTTCTCGACCCATCGCGACGAACTCATCATTTCCACAAAGGCCGGCTACACGATGTGGGACGGCCCGTATGGCGACTGGGGTTCGCGCAAATATCTGCGCGCTTCCCTCGACCAGAGCCTCAAGCGGATGGGCCTGGATTACGTGGACATCTATTATCACCACCGGCCCGACCCGGAAACTCCGCTCGAGGAGACGATGGGCGCACTGGCCGATGCGGTGAAATCCGGTCGCGCACTTTATGCCGGCCTTTCCAATTACAAAGCCGATCAGACGCGCCAGGCGGCGGCGATTCTCAAAAGCCTCGGCGTGCCGCTGCTGATTCACCAGCCGAATTACAACATGTTCAACCGGTGGGTGGAGCTGGAGCTGCTGACGGTGCTGGCGGAAGCCGGCGCAGGTTGCATTCCGTTTTCGCCGCTCGCGCAAGGGCTGCTGACGAACCGCTATCTGCAGGGAATTCCGGCGGATTCGCGGGCGAGCAAGCCCTCGAGCTTCCTCAAAGCCGACCGGATCACTCCCGAATTGCTGGCAAAAATTCAGGCGCTCAACGGAGTCGCGCAGAAACGCGGCGCCACGCTCGCCCAGTTGGCGGTGCTCTGGCTGCTGCGCCATTCGGCAATCACCACGGTGCTGATCGGCGCCAGCAAAACCTCGCAGATCGAAGACATTCACAGTGGACTCAGGCAGCCGCCGCTGGCGGCGGCTGAACTGGCCCGGATCGAGACTGTTCTGGCGGGCTGAAACATTTCCACGATGGTGTCGCTCCCATGAAATTGTCATTTGCGGCGTTGCTGCTCGTTCAGTCGGCCTTCGCCGGGAGCGCGCTGGCGGGTCCGATCGAACCGATCCCGCAAACCAGTTTGATGAATGTAACACCGGCGGACCTGCAACAGTTGGCGACGAGTGCGGAGACGGAATTGCGCGGCAATATTCTCCCGTTTTGGCTCAAGCACACCCGTGACCGTGAGCGAGGCGGTTTCTACGGGGTCGTCGATCAGGAGATGAACGTGCGGAAGGACGCTCCGCGTGGAGCGCTGCTGACCAGCCGGATTCTGTGGACTTTTTCCGCCGCGTACCGCGCCTATCACGACCCGGAATATCTGGAGATGGCGCGCTGGGCCTATCGGGACCTGATGGATAAATTTCGCGACCGTGCGTTCGGCGGACTTTACTGGAGCATCAACGCCGACGGAAAACCGCAGGAGATGTTCAAACAGGTTTACGGCCAGGTGTTCGGGATTTACGCCCTCGTGGAATATTATCAGGCCACCGGAGAACAACCCGCTTTGGACGAGGCCATCGCGATTTATCGGTTGATTGAGCGGCATGCCCACGACGGGAAAATGGGCGGATATTTCGATGCGCTGGATCGCAAATGGCAGCCGCAGCAAAGGAACCTGCTCGGCCCGGCTCCGAAATCGCAGAATTCGCACATCCACATCATGGAGGCATTCACCGCTCTGCTGCGGGTCTGGCCCGATGAAAATTTGCGCACACGGCAACACGAGCTGATCGAGCTGATGCTGACCCGCATCATTGATTCCCGGACCAGGCATCTCGTCTTGTTTATGAAAAACGATTGGACGCCGGTCGGGGAGGAGTTCTCCTACGGCCACGACATCGAGCTCAGTTGGTTGCTCGTCGAGGCGACCGAGCAACTGGGTGATCCGGTATTGCTGGCGCGGGCGAAACCCATCGCACTCGCGCTTGCCCGGACGACATTGACCGAGGGCGTGGATCTCGACGGTGCCGTCTTCAACGAAGGCAATGCCCGCGGACCGACCAACACCGACAAGGATTGGTGGCCGCAGGCGGAGGCGGCGGTGGGTTTTCTCAACGCCTACCAGTTGTCAGGTGAGCAGAGATATTTTTTCGCATCGCGGCATAGCTGGAATTTTATCGAACAGAAAATGGTCGACCGGACGAACGGCGACTGGTTCGAGTCGCTCCGGCGTGACGGCACGCCTCAGCACCGGTTAAAAGCCAGTATGTGGAAATGCCCCTACCATAACAGCCGCGCCTGCTTGGAACTGATAGAGCGCGTGCACCATCTGCAAAAGAACGGTGGCACGCCATGATTGGCTTGTCTAAAAAACGTCGCACCCGCAGTTTTAGAATTTTGCAAGAATTGGGTGGCGATAAATCTCCCCAGGCTACAGGAAAATCTCGCAGAGAAAATCCTTGCACGGGTGGGGTGGGGCCGTAGCTTGCCCAACTCCGCGCTGGGTCCCCATCGTCTAGCCCGGTTAGGACACCACCCTTTCACGGTGAGAACCGGGGTTCGAATCCCCGTTGGGACGCCATCTAATTTATTCTAAACAAATAAGTTATGATTTCGTTGAAGCTAGGTTGCCCGGTTGACGTGGCAACCTAAGCATGAATCATACTAAGTTTGTTGTCAGCCGCTTCGAAAATCGGAACGGCGTTTTCTCGTGGAGAGTGGACGGACGGCTGCACGGTCTCCGCGTTCGCAAGAACTTCAAAACGAGGGAGGAAGCCGGTGCCGAAATGGCAACATTGGAGATCAAAGCCCTGCAAAGTGCATCGGGCATGCGCTCGATTGCGACGGCAATGACTGAGGAGCAAGCACGCGAAGCCGAGGCTTTGTTTCAACGGGTGGCGGGAAAACCGCGCCCGCTTTCGTTCTACGTCGATTATGCCCTGACCAACTATCGCGAGCCCGAAAACCAAAAATCACTGGCGGATGCGATCCTCGGATATGTCGCGGCCAAAGAACACGAGTACGACCAAGAGCATATTTCGTATCCGCAACTCAAGCGGATCACATGGGACCTCAAACGGCTGGAGGAACACTTTCGCGGCAAGAGCGTCGCGGAGATCACCGTCGCGGCGTTGGTGGCGTTCCTGGAGTCGCGCAAGCCCAGCATGAAAACATTCAACAACCAGCGCGGTGTGCTGGGCACGTTCTTCAAGTTCTGCTTTCATCGTGGCTGGGTTACGGAGAACCCGGTCTTGAAAGTGCCCCACTATCGCGTCCGGCAGCGGCGTGGGATGGCCAAGACTTTCAGTGCCGCCCAAGCGCGGACCTTGATGGAGCACTTCGAAACCTTTGAAGGCGGGCGCTGGGTGCCGTATTTTGCACTCTGCCTGTTTGCTGGAATCCGTCCCGGTGTGCCGGACGGCGAAATTACCAAGCTCAAGCCCGAGGACGTGAACCTTGAGACCGGCATGATTCACATTTCAGCCGAGGTTTCCAAAGTCCGGGAGCCGCGCCATATTGCCATTCAGCCAAATCTCGCGGCGTGGCTGCGCGCGTTCCCGCTCAGCAAGTTTCCCATTGTGGTCGGCAATTTCCAGAAGCGCCGGGCCAAGTTCAAAGACCAGTTCAGTCTGACCCACGATGTGATGCGGCACACGTTCATATCCATGTTCGTCGGCAAATTCCGCTCCATCGGCGAAGCCTCCATCCAGGCGGGCAATTCCGAAAGCATCATTCGCCGCCACTACCTTGATTTGAAGACCGCAGAAGAGGCCAAGCAGTTTTTCGACATCATGCCGCACCGGGCAAGCGTCACCGTGCCGAGGGGAAAAGCATGCGACAGCGCCATGTCGCATGTTACTATCGCGGCCTGAATGCAGCCAATCCCTGCTTGCTGCGGTTGACGCGCAAGCAGGGGTATGGAAACACCCTCAATCATCACCCCCACTCAAAACCGGCTCACGGACATCACCGGCCTGCGCCTGAGCGGGATTTTTCCCACTGGCAAAGAGCCTTCGATTCGCACGCTGCGCGATTGGACGAAACTTCGTCGCATCCCGCATCACCGTCTTGGTCACTTCGTCTATTACGACGCCGCCGAAGTATCGGCTCACATCCGTACCAAGCTGAAGGTGCCAGCCCGAGGCTGACCCGCAGTATAACGCAAACACGCCGCGCCGGTTTTGAGACCGCGCGGCGTTTGCTTTTGTAAAAATACGCAACACGTGTTGCCGAATAGGGCCACCGCTCGGGGTCCCGAACAGTGGCCCTATTTCGGATGAAAGTATTAGCGGACCACATGAGGCGACCTGAGAAAATGCGACACTACAGGTGTCGTATTCTATTTCCAGCGATTGCCTGGGATCAAACGGAGGTAGAAAAGCGCCCTCACAGGCGAGCTTTGTAAAAATACGAAACACTGTTTCGTATTTGAGCTTCCGCCGAAGGTACCGAACGCTGGGCCTATTTCGGCTGAGATCGTCCCGGCGAGGCGCTTTGTAAAAATTGGAAACACGTGTTTCTGAATACTATCAATTCTCGGGTACCGAACATTGATACTATTATTTTCTGAAAAGTTCTATCCGCTCGGAAGAGGGGAAGCGAAAGCGCCACCAAGAAATAAAAAAAACGCCCGGTAAGGGCGTTTTGTATTCTACAAGTTCAGCGATCCTGATCGGGCCAAACCATGCCGTCAGAAGGGAAGCTCTCCCGCAGGTGGATTTTTCAGATCAGCCAACGCCTGCACTTCCAATTGACTGATAAATGGAGCGGTTGGCCTGAGGTTGGCGCGATGCGCTGCCGGCATGCTGCGCAGACAAAGCACCTGCGAATTGCGGAGCCATTCCAAGATCTGCCGAAGATTTTCCCCGACGGCAACAACGCGGTGGTGAGAGAAGGAAAGCTCCACCCGTTCCACGGCATCATCGTCCACATGGCGGATGGCATCCAGCCGTGACCAGGGCAAAAGCCATATAGCTTCGCGCCACGGACAGAACAGGATCATGGAAACTGCGCGATGATCTTTTTCCACACATGGGATGTCCGGCGGGTTCAATCGGTTCTTTTCGTCAAGGGCTTCTCTAAGGGTAATGCTGCTCATAGGTGAATACGTTGATGGTTGGACTGGTTTTGGTTGATGTGGGCCATGACGGCCTCGTGCTGGCGGATGCGTTCCGCTGCGACGATTGAACGTCTGGTCCACTCAGATTGCCGGGTGTCAACCGCCGAAGATTTTTCCAGTTTCAAATCAAGTGCGAGTTCGCTTTGTCCGGCCTGCTGCACCTGAGCACGGAGCGCCGACTTGTCGGGCGTGAAGACCAGCACCTTTTTCCGGGCACGGGAAATCGTCACGTACCATTGATTCGCGTTCGTCGCGGGACGATTGGCGGCATCCGACATGATGACCGTATCCACGGTCTTGCCCTGCGAGCCGTAGGACGTGACAGCGTAGCCACGCACGAGAAGCCTTTGCGACGGCGTGAGGGTCTTGCGGGCACCTTTGGCCGCCTCGACCACCAGCGACCCATCGGGTGCCATCTCACGCACGGTGACCAGTTCACCGTTGTTCAACCGGGTTCCTTCGGCAGACTTGCCGTTGAACTTGAGTTGCAGCCGGTCCCCGGGAGCAATTTCCATTTCCTTCGCAGCAGCGACGACAAAACGGTTTGTATAACGGTAGCTCATCGTCGTCTGAACCCCGCCTTTTTCGATGATGACGCCTTTATCATTTGCCCCGATGACGGGGCAGACTTCGCCCTTGGTGAAGCGCCCGTAGCCACGAATGAAACCGACATGGTGCCCTGACTGATAAAACCGCGCATCGCGTTTCTGCGCCTCATCTAAATCGACCGGCTGATAAGTCTTAAGCGAAGCACCGACCCCGAGCTTGCCCGCATTTTGCATTTTTTCGCGGATAGCCTCGTTGACCTGCCGCACCTCTTCGCGGGTCTGGGCGACGACGAGCGCCTTTTCCTTACGTTCCAAAGCGGCGAGGTATTCCGCGACGAGCATGTGGTGCAGGTTCACCCCACCGACTTCCCGAATGCAGCCCAGCCGGTCAAGCGTATCAAAGGACTTGGCGACGTTCCCCTCTGCCGCTGCTTTCACCGCATTCTGGTATTCGCCAATAAAGGCCCGCTCTCCCGCAGTCTGGCCAAGTTTGGGGTCTTGCCGACGAATCGTCTGAATCACTGCCGGTTTAAGCCCGGAATGCTTTTCAATGGCCCGCAGTGCATCCGACGCGGCGACCGATCCATGCTGGCGAGAGTCACCCGACAGAATCACCCGGCCCTGATTGGCCTGCACCACACTGAACAATTCGGCCATCTGCCGGGCACCAATCTGACCGGCTTCATCGACAATGACGACGGCACCCTTGGCGAGCTGCTTCTCCTGCAAAAACGAAGCCAGGGTATTCGCCTTCAATCCATCGGCCTGCAAATCCTGCACCTGCTGGCGTTGCGGAGCCAATACGACCACCGGGTGACGTGCCGCCGTCAGGCCCTGCTCGACCTCCTTCAATGCAAAACTTTTCCCCGTGCCCGCGCCACCACGGAACAGCGTGACAAAATCTCGACTCCGCAGAATCTTTTCCACCGCCACGGTCTGTTCAGCCGAAAGCGCGGACGAAGCCCGGTAACTTGGATTCAGGGCGACGTGCCGGTTTCGGCCATCATGAGCGGCGACGACAATTGCACACTCATAACGTAGGACTTCACGGGACGTGATTTTATCCGTGCCCTTTTCCCGCAATAAACCGCGTACATCAATGGCCTGACGCAGCGCCCCCAAATCGAAATCCTCGCCCCGGCCACGTTCCAATGCCGCTGACATGAGTTCATGCTCAGCTACGACCGCCCGACGTTCAAACACATGTTGCTCGGCCCACGCAACGATCTCAGCCAGGTCGGCTTTTTGGGCCAGATGCAAAGGTCGAACTGCCCACAACGATTGCAAAGCGGAAACTTCCTCTGGTCGCATTTCCTTGCTCCACGTCGAACGCAACGCATCCGCCGTTGAATTCTTCATCTTTCGACGCCGGTTCCCCTGCGCCACCCGTTTCCGCAGGTTTTTGACATTACCGACCTTCTCCCCCTTGGCCAGCCGGATGCGGGTTTCCTCATCAATTTGCTGATGACGTTTGGAAAACCGTTCGATGACACTTTGCGGCACCCCCTTGATTTCAAAGCCACGGGGCTGGTTCTCAATCCGGTAACCCAGCGCCCGGAGTCCCTTGCTCAATTCGTGCCGGTAAAGATTCGTCGCGTACTGATGCGCCTGGTACATGCCCGAAGATTGCAGCGCCTTCCACTGATTTTCCACCGGATCAAAAGTGGCATTAAACACGACGCAATGGGTATGTAAATGGGGATCAAGTTCCCGGCTGGTTTCATGCCGGAAGGTTGCAGTCACAAAATTGCCCGTCACCCGTTCACTGTTTTGCCCTGACTTACGGATTCGTGCGGCAGCCCGTTTTTCCAGTTCCAACATGGCATGCCGGACTGCCTTTTCGTGCAGCTTCGAAATACGATCATCCTGAGTCAGTGCCACCACCGAAACACTTTTTGGTGGTGCAATCGTGAAGTCATAAAAGATGCGACGATTGGCTTTCATGCCTTCACCTTCACGACGGGTTGAATTCATCCGCTGACCCAATCGCAGACCAGTTGCGGGATTTGTACCGTCACACAAAGCGAGGAAATCCGACTCCTTGACCTCATCTTTGAGCCCCAATTTTTCGGCACCTTGGCCGATCCATTCACCCGCGATTTCATGACCCTCGGAGTAGTAGTCACCCGCCCCCAGATGCTCGCGAAAATACTCTTTGGCATTGCTCAGGTTGAACTGAATCTTTGTTTGGATCATCGTTGTTTTGGCGACGCAGCGACGATGACTTAGTAAACGAATGCTCGTTTCTTTTTTGTGAGACACATTACCCCTTGCAAGTTTTGCAACGGATAGCGGTTTCCTAAGTGCATCGCGCCTCTGTCACCCAAGGTCACGCGTCAACCGGCGCAGAACTGCGCACCCAAGGAGGAAACAGCGGCAGTGGCCGGCCCGGCACTGGCCGTCTTTTCCGACGCCCACGGGAGGCCCGCCGCGTGGCCTGTTTCGGCGGGCCACCCGTGCCTTCGCGGAGCGATGCGGACGCGGAGCGGAGACCGGGGCGCGCTTCCTCGCGGCGGGCCGCCGTTCGCCTGCGCGGCCGACTTGCGGCCCGCTGCGGCTTCCGGCTCGCCCTTGCTCGTCGCGTCCCCGGACTCCGCTTCCGTCCGCCGGTTGTCGCCCTTGGCGACATGATTTGAAAATGGGCACAGCCCTTTTCCGACGCGCCGCCTTGGCACCTACTCGAACCACGAGCGCAGGCGCTCGTATAGGGGCCGGAAATCCTGCCGGTAGGTACGCTGCATTTCCGGCGAAACCGAGTTCGACCGGGCTGGCACAAGGGCCAGAAGTCGCACCGTCAAAGTTGCGTGCCGGGCCACCGGGCGCAGCACGATGGAGCGGGCCGGGGATTTGGGTTCAGTGGCGACGCCCAGGCGAAAATACACCTGTCGCAGGCTCATGCCTCGAAGGAACGAAACATCAGTCACGGTGTTGGCCAGCCGCATATAGTGTTGGGCGGTTCGCGGAGTGCCGCCAAAATGCCGTTCCAACCAAAGCATCCATGCGCCCGGTCCCATCGTGCGGCGAACATTGCGTTTTTCAATGACGAGCAATTGGCCGGCTTTCCACGCCGCCGCCAAGGCGACATGGAGCATGTCGCGGGACTCGGCGCGCAATTTTTCGGCCTCGCCATGCAGCCGGTTGATTTCGTCGGCACTCGCCGAGCGGGGCAGCGAGGATTGCATTTGGTTGCTCATGGTTGCATCCCCGTGGTTTGGCGAAATGAGTTCGCCAGTTTATGCACGGCCTGCCGGGAGCACCCGGCCAGCGTGCCGATTTGTTCGAGTGTTACGCCCTCAACCAAATCGGGGCGGATGCAATAAAGCGCAACCGAGGTGCGCAGGCCGCGCTCATTGAGCGTCCGGCCATCGGCCATCCAGATCAACAGCCGGCTGGCAACTTCCGATGCCATTTCCCAGCCTATCTGTTGCGGATTGCTCGGCTCGCTAAAGAAGGGCTTTGTTTCGGTGCTCATCACTGGATGTTTCATGGAGCAGGAGCTTACACCCAGTTGCCTTTTCATAATAGGATCAGCGTGCAGGTCATGCGTTGATCCTATTTCCGACACGCGGTGACCTGTCCTCGAAAAACTATGTTCATCTTGGTGGAATGTTTTGCCCGGGTTCATGCCGCTAATATGCGATCTACATCGGGTTAGATTCAACGGCGCGCATATACCGAATTTATGGTAGGCCGCCTACCGCAATTTCGGTAGGCATGAGGGGAGCGACAATTATTTGGGTATTCACCAGCCCGATTTCACCAGCAACGCTATCGACACCGCCTTGCTCAGCATAGCTTAAGCCGCGCGCTAGCTGACACGTTGGCGCACGGATGGGCCGGCGGGTGCTTAACAATATGCCGACTTGTCAGCCTGCCAATACAACGCCAGTTTGAATTGATGCCGCCCCAAGCTGAAACCCCGTTGCCTCGCAAGAGGCTGGCTCAGCTTTTTGAGTATTTGAAGGCCTACACTGACCTGCGTTATCCACCGGTACGGGAAATTGCTCGGCAAGAGCGTACGCTTTGGCTTGATGATCTCCCCGCTCATTCCAGCGTGGATTTGCGACGTCACAGCGGGAAAGTGGATGATGAAAATGAAGACGGCGACATCGTCTTTAGCCTGACGCGCCCACAACTTACTCAATGTCCTTCGCCTCCAGAATCTATTCGTGAGTGGGTGAAACCCGGCTGGCGAGATTTGCCAGGAATTGGCGAGGTTCAGGTCTCGCGTACTGTCACCGGTCGTGATGGCCAGACAAAGATTGAGCGGTTTGTGGAAGACGTGCGCCGTACCCAAGTTTTTAAATTGTGGCAGAACGACCGCGAACAATGGATCGAGAATGAGCGCCCAGCCCGAGAATCTTTGACACTATTCCAAGAGATATACGAGTGGTACGGTGCGGCCCAACGCGAAGGAGAAAAAGTTGAGTTGTTGGTAGCGGATGGATTGTTGCGCTGTCCGGCACCAGACGGGCTGTTCAACCATCCTATCCTGTTACAGAAATTGGAACTAGAGTTCTATCCAGAAAGACCGCAGCCACAGTTCGTTTTTCGCAAGCGCGAGCATCCGCCCGAGCTATACATGGAGTTTCTTCGCGTCCTGCCTAATGTTAATCTTGAGCAATTGAGCAAGTGCTCCAAGGAATTGAAGGAAGCGGAATTCGCCCCATTGGGTGACGGTGACACGAACGGTTTTTTGCAGCGCTTGATTCAGGGCCTCTTCCCGAAATCCGGCTCGCTGATCCACGAGGGCAATACACCGCAAGCACAAGCGGTGGACGCGTCTGTTCCATCTCTGTTCGCAACGTCTGAAGAGATAGACGGTCCACCAATAATTCAACGCCGACCGGTTATTTTTATGCGGCAGCGACGCACCGGACCAGGTAATGTTTTTGAGCTGGTGTTGGAGGACATTGCCACGCGCGAAACATTTTCGCCCGCTCTCCTACAAATTCTCGGGTTGCTGGAAACCACGAGCATCGTGGAACCTGGTCGCGAAGATTCACTCGTTCTGGGCAACGAAGATGAAACCGTTTTGCTGGGCAAGCCAGCCAATCGTGAACAGCTGGAAATAGCCAAACAGCTCAGTCGCCGCGATTGTGTTCTCGTTCAAGGCCCGCCCGGAACTGGTAAAACCCATACAATTGCCAATTTACTCGGACACCTTTTGGCCCAAGGCAAACGAGTTCTCGTTACCGCGCACACGCCCAAAGCATTGCGGGTTTTGCGCCAGAAGGTCGTCGAACCACTCCAGCCACTTTGTGTCAGTGTCCTTCACAATGATAAACCAAGCCAAGAAGAACTCCAAGCATCGGTACGCAAAATCCACCTACGTTTGAGTGAGGATGATCGTATTCTCGAACGTGATGTGCAACGCCTGAGAATCGAAAGGACGCGGATATTGCAGGCGATCCAAAAAACCAGACAGCAACTTTTAGACGCCAGACAGGATGAGATTCGCGACATCGTTTTTGGTGGTAAATCAATACGGCCGATCGATGCCGCCAAACAAGTTAAGGCAGGCAATGGCCAGCACGACTGGATTCCTGGGCCGGTGGAGCTGGGTGCATCACTGCCGCTATCACATTCGGAAATCGCCGCTCTATACCAGACGAACGCGCGTGTCTCCTTGGCGGACGAGAGGGAGTTGGCAGCCGACCGACCCGACTTAAAAAGCCTCCCTACCCCAAGTGAATTCAAACGTCTTATCGACGAAATCGGGGTGCTCAGCGGCCAAAACCTGCGTTTACGTGAAGAGCTTTGGGGTGACGCTCCAGGCCCCGAAGATCTTACGGCATTTGACCAGATGCTGGAACTCGCCGGCAAGACCATCGAATTTCTGCGCGAGTCAGCCGCTTGGCAACTTGAGGCCATTCAGGCCGGTCGTGATGGCGAGCAGGCGATTCAGGTCTGGGAATCGCTTGCTGAGTTGATAGAAAACGCTTGGGGAGAGATTCATGAATGTCACGCGATAGTAATGGAGCATGGGCCTACTATATCTGATGATCGTGACCCGCACGAATTATTATCTATGGTTGATGAGATCATTCAACACGTTGAATCAGGCAGTTCGTTTGGTTTGCTGACTAAGTTGACCAAACGTCCGTGGTTCGAATTCAAGGAGAAGGTTCGGATTGGCAACCGAGCTCTGGAATTCAAAGAAATCGCGCATCTTCGTGCCGTTCGAGCTTCTCTACGGATGCGTCAGCTACGTTCCAGCTTGATGGAACGCTGGGAGCGGCAAATGGCCCAGCGTGGCGGCTTGCCTTGCACCGCACTAGGCGAACATCCAGAGCAGGTCTGCAAACAATATGTTTCACGGATTCGATTTGCCCTAGCGTGGCACGGCTCGTCATGGCAGCGACTTGAACAGGAGTTTCAGCGGCTTGGCTTTCAGTGGACCGAGTTTTTGGAAGCAACGCCACCCGAGCCTGGCGACAATGCTGAGCTGCGCCGGATTCGCCGAGCGGTGGTCGATGACTTGGCCCCTATACTCCAATCGCGCAGCGGATACTTAAGACACAAGAGATTGCAGGCGACGCTTCAAAACTGGCGAGAGCTGCAGTACTTGTCGAGTGATCTTACGGCCCAAGCTACGCAGCGACTGCATCAGGCGCTTCGTGATGCGTCGCCAGTCGAATACCAGCGTGCTTATGATGAGTTGGCTCGACTTAAGAATCTCGAAGTTGATCTATGCACCCGGCGAGAGTTGCTCAAACGAATCCAGCGCGTAGCTCCGGCCTGGTCATCGGCTATAGAAAATCGCGTACGACAACACGACCAAGACCATTCACCCGGTGATCCGCAATTCGCTTGGGAATGGCGACAAATTTACGATGAATTGGAAGCGCGGGCCAATATTTCACTCGATGAATTGCAGCAACGTAGTGAACAACAGAGCCAGCAGCTTTTGGATACTACATCTCAGCTCATTGAAAAACTGACCTGGATGAACCAAATCCGTCAAACTGGCCCTATTCAGAAGCAGGCGCTGGGGGCCTATTCGGCGATGCGGAGCAAATTGACGAAAACCGGCAAAGGAGTCCGTGATGCAGAACTGCGCGCCGCCGCACGACGCGAGATGGCGGCCGCAAAAGATGCCGTACCGGTTTGGATCATGCCGCTGGCTGAAGTCGCAGAGTCATTCGACCCCCGTAAAACTCGATTCGACGTGGTGATTGTTGATGAAGCAAGCCAATGCGATCCCACATCTCTATTCGCTCTCTACCTCGGCAATCAGACGATTATTGTCGGTGATGACGAGCAGGTCACACCTGTGGCTGTGGGAGTGCAAGCCGAGGAAGTGTCCAAGCTGATCAGGGTATTCCTTCAAGGAGTCCCGCATAAGGAACTCTACGATGGGGAAACATCCGTATATGAGTTGGCGCAGATCGCGTTCGGCGGCGTGATCCGACTGACTGAGCATTTCCGGTGCGCGCCCAGCATTATTGCGTTTAGCAACGCGCTTTCATACAAGGGAGAGGTTAAGCCTCTGCGCGAAGCTTCATCGATTCCTCTTCAACCACACGTAGTGCCCTTTCGCGTGCGCGACGGGCATGAGCGCATCGATGGGGTTAATAACAACGAGGCAGAAGTCGTCGCCTCCCTTGTATGCGCGGCGATTCAGCAACCTGAATACGGCAAAAGTGATAGTGGTGGTGGACTAACGTCTTTCGGTGCAATCTCTCTCGTGGGCGATAAGCAGGCCCTTAAGATCGATACCATTTTGCGGCAGAGATTGTCGCCAATTGAATACAGGAAGAGACAGATTCTTTGCGGTGATGCGGCGCAGTTTCAGGGCGACGAACGAGACGTTATGTTTCTTTCCGTGGTGGATTCGTCTCCAGAAAGACCGCCATTGCCTATGCGGCAGGAAGGTTCGAAAAAGATTTTCAAGAAACGCTTCAACGTGGCGGCAAGCCGCGCCCGCAATCAGATGTGGGTAGTCCACAGCTTAAATCACGAAACCGACCTACAGGTTGGCGACTACCGGCGCAGGCTGATTGAGCATTCCATTGATCCGCACTCATGGGAGAGGGAATTGCAACAGCGCCTGACTCAAATTGATCAGCGTTCTAAGGTTTTTGAGGGCGTGGTGTTGCGGCGTCTTATGGAACGCAGCTACCATGTTGTTCCGCAATATCAAGCAGGGGCGTTTTCCATTGATCTCGTGGTCATTGGTGGCGGACGGCGCTTGGCCATCGAGTGCGACGGCGAACAGTTCCACGGGCCGGAACGGTTACAAGACGATATTTCGCGGCAGGCGGTATTGGAACGTCTTGGATGGAGGTTTGTTCGCATTCGAGGCAGCATTTTCTTCCGCGATGAGGACCGCGCACTGGCCCCAGTCTTCCGCCGCCTAGAGGAACTCGGGGTTTCGCCCGAGTTGAAGACGAACGTGACTGAGTCACCCGTAGCAACAAATGAGCTAATCGAGCGGGTAACGCGAGAGGCAGAGTCATTGCGAGCCACCTGGCGGACTGAAAGACCCACAGATGAAACAGAACCTATGGTCAATACGCATTGGCATGCACCTGCTTTGGCAGCGGAGACGACGCGGCCACATAGTACAACGACAACTTCACTTGCACCTGCACGCCCCGAGCCAGTCGCTCCGCCCGTTCCTGCTCCGGCTCAAAGTGTCCTCGCAAATCTCGGCGATATATCCTCGCCGGCTAGCGGTATTCTCAAGCCGATAGGGCGATTTGAGCAGGAAATTGTTGCCGCCTTACGGGCTCGGGGTCGATCCGACACGGAGGCGCTGGTCATTGAAATCTCTCGGAATCATGGACTGGATGATTTTGGACGACGCCAAATCCGTTCAACTCTCGATAAAATGGAATCACGTGGGGTAATTCGGCTTGGAGCCAATTATGTAGTTCTTGCCACAACTTAAGCCCATATCGAAGTCGCCAGAGCCAACGCCGCGCTGGCAGATCCCGGACCGCTATCGCCTCAATTTTCTCGTTCAAAACAAAACTCCGGTCGCCCGGATGTATTAGGAATACCTTCGCCAGAGGCCAAGCAGTTTTTGACATCATGCCGCGCCAGACAAGCGTCGCCATGCCGAAGGGAAAAGCATGCGACAGAGCCATGACGAGTGTTACTATCGCGGCCTGAGCTACCGGCTCCGAGGAGTATAACAAGCTTCTTTTTCACATAGACGGTTTGGCGCCTCGCGTCCGGTTCCGGCCTACACGGGAATCAGGTTGAGGCCGTCTGGTCCAAGGAATCTCGTCGGTACATTGCGAAAATGCCCTGTATCGGTCACATATAGCAGGAAGCGCCGCGCACGAGTGATTCCAACATAGAGCAGGCGCGAACTTTCGTCGATTTCCTCGTCCGTCGTGGCGCGGAAATCCGGGATGTGGCCATCATGGAGGCCGATGATGGCGACCGCATCCCATTCGAGACCTTTTGCGCCGTGCATGGTTAGGAGGCGGATGCTGCGGTCAGTCGCGGCGAATAGACCAAGATCGGAGACCGTGAGGTTGGCAACGTCCACCCGGTTGCGCCGCATCTGGTCGCAAATCGCGGCCGCGGATTCGGTAAGCAAATGTGCAGCCGACGAAGGGAGGAAACCGTCGGCGACGAGCTGCCCCGCAAACTGCTCGGCGGCCAGAGTCAGCCAGCGCTCGGCCGAAGGGCTTTGCTGGCGCAGAGCCGTGCCGATTTGCAGCAGCCGGTAAATGGTGGTGCGCCCTGAATGCGTGAATACACCGAGAGCTTCGTGTTCGGAGACCTCGGAAATTAATCGCTGCAGCTCCCGTTGAAGGTTGCGGATCAGCACCGGATCACGCCTTTCGATATATTCACAGCAATACTCGGCCAGGCGGGCGAACAAATGTGACCCACGGTAAGGCCGCGCACCGGGGCCGATGACCGGAACGCCATGGGCTCGGAGCTGCCGGCCGACGTCAATCAGCGTTGTCCACCGTGGTGCCAGGATGGCAGCCCGCCCAAATTCAATACCCAGCGCTTCCAAGGTGGGCAGGAAATGGATCTCGATGGCCTCGATGGCCGTTGCAGTGTTCACATAAACAGGCTGGACCGTATCATTGGCTATTTCGCCGGCTGATTGCATCGGAGCGGCCCGGGGCCGGAGGCGCTCGGCTTGGACGATAATCTGGGGATTCGAGCGCCAATTTCGAGAAAGCTGGAAATCTCGCCGAGCACCGACATGAGCGGCAAAGTCCTCGCTCAACTCCGGCCGTGCGCCAGCAAAACCGAAGATGGACTGGTGGGGGTCTCCCACGAGAAAGAATCCGCTCTCGGTGGCATCGTGGACCTTCTTCAAGATCTCCACCTGCAAGTCGGTGGTGTCTTGAAACTCATCGACCAGAATCCAGCGAAACCGGCACGACAACGCGCGGGCGAGACTCGGGAATTCGGCCAGTACCCGGTTCGTCAGGTAGATGATCGTGGCGAAGTCGATGGCGCCGGCCTCGCGGAGCTTCTGCCAGAAAGCGTGCGCTGCCGCTACGGTGATGGTGGACGAGGCCCGCAGAACGGGTTCCCCAGCTGCGTCCCGGTTCAACATGGGAAATTCGTCGAGTGCCTGGCGCGGCAAGCGGTGCTCGGCGCAGACGTCTTGGACGATGACCTTGTATTCGTCGGAGTCAGAGGGCAGGAGAACGAAGCCCGCGGCATATTCCGGGCAACGCCAGCAGAACCGTTTCAGAATGTTGTTGAGGCAGAATGAATGAATGGTCGAAACCTCGCAGGAATCGAGGTCGCCGGTGGTGCCATAGATGCGAAGGCGAGATTCGATTTCGTACACTGCCGCGTTGGTGTAGGTGATGACGGCAATTTTCCTCGGGGTGTCGCGAACCTCGTCGAGACAGCGGAGGATCTTGGCGACGATGGCGCGGGTCTTGCCACTACCGGGACAGGCCTCCAACAGGGTATTGTCATCGCAGCAGACGGCGCTGCGCTGCTCATTCGTCAGATTCATGGTCGGTCAGCCAGTTGACCGCGTCGCGAATATACTGCGGCAGTTCGGTGGCGAGGTCCGCGTGTTTGGACGCCACCTGGGCAAAGCGGGCCTTGCCGAAGCGTTTGGCGGTGTTCAGCACTGCCGAATCCAGTCCGTCCAGTATCGCATGTACGTCCTCATCATTGAAGGCAAGTTCGAGGGATTCGATTGCGCTATGGATACGTGCGCGAATTCGCGGTGCGCCCAATTCCTCGCAAGTTTTCTCCAGCATCGCCAGGAGACCGGGCAACGCGAGGGTGCGTTCAAACGTGGTCAGGCAGGCAAAAACTTTCAGGTATTCGTTTTCAAACACAGCCAGTTCGTCGCTTCGGACACCCGGCGGCGTGTCGTCCGCCTCTGCGTCCGTGGCCGGGTCGATTTCGGCGGCATCACTTGGCGCCAAGTCGCCATCGGTGACCACGGCGCATTTCTTGCGCATTCCTTCCTGACGGAAAAGCTTGGCATAGGCCGCAAAATGCACGCCGTGAATCGGGACCACGGAGATGCCCAGGCGCTCAAGATCCACATTCATGACCCGTTTGACCAGTTTGGGAATGAGGAACAGCTCCGCCGGCCCCTCGACTAGCATGACTTTCCTCGCGAACAGCAAGGTTGACCGGGTGGCATCGAGATACCGTTCTAGGTCCGCTTGGTCGGATGGGCTCAGGTCAGGAATGGATGAAGCCACCATTCCGGCTACCGCCAGGCCGCCAGCGTTGGTCAGGATAATGAACGCACTCAGCGGGGCGGCTGAGCTGATGTGCGTGCTGTGGGTGGTGACGAAAGTTTGAAACACACTTTCGCGCAGTTTTGTGAAAAGCACATGCTGAAGCTGTGGATGGAGGTGCGCTTCGGGTTCCTCAATCAAGAGGAGTTGTCCGGCGGTCTCGGGCCGGGCGATGCGGCGCCGGAAATACTCCAGCAGCATGCTGACATATAGCACATTATTCAAACCCAGCCCATTGCGTGACGGTTCAAAGTCCACCACCGGGCCGTTGGTGAGCAGCACGGTAAGATTCCGGCTGACCGAATAAAAGGTCGGCGCAATCATGCCGAGGCGGAGGGGCATGGCGAAAGCCTCTCCCGCCGTGTCCGCAAAAGACGCCGCCGCCGCCGTGCCGGCCGCATGAATGGTCGGGCTAGCTTCGACATCGTTATTGGCAGCGCGGATGATTCCCACCAATGCGTCCTTCTCCGCCTGTGGGATGTCGAGCACGGCCAAGAGACGGCTGAGCGGCGAAAGCCGCGAATGGCGTAGGTCGTTTTCCACGTCGCGCAATGCCGGCAGAAAATCGACCTTGAATGCTTGGAGTTCTTGAAACCGAATGGCCTGACCGCAAGATTCGTCCCAATCCACGGTAGCCGGGTCATTGTCATCGCCGGCCGTGCCGCCGGTCAATTCCCATACGTAATCGTCGTCGGTCAAGGAGTCGTTCGCTTTCTCTTCCCGCTCGATGGCCTCACGCACCGATTGGCGCGGCCGAAAGCGATAAACAATCCGCGCGCGGTCCGGCGCGACCTCCCACAATCCGCACAGCGCGCATTGCTCCGGGGTGTCCGTGTAGCCGGTGAATTCGACGGCAACCAGCACCTGCTGGGCATGCTTGAGCTCCGCGCAAGCGTGGGTGTCGTTTTCCGTGAGGTGGCGAAAGGTTGACGGGAGATTGACGTCAAGGACGAGGCGCAGGGCGTGAAACAGATTGGATTTCCCTGTATTGTTCTCTCCGAGGATGCAACTCACGCCCGCCTGGACGGGGACGTCGAATGACTGAAAATTCCTGAAATTCCGAATGACCAGTCGCGAGATTTGCATGGGGCATGGTGCCGTGGTTACGCCGGGTCATCAGTCACGCCAAGTTCGGCGAGCTGATTGAGGAACGCCACCAGATCGTCCACGTTGGTGGAGGGATTGCACACCTCTGGATTACAACCGCCTTGGTCGATCCAGTGTTTGGCAAGTTTGCGCGCAAACTTGAATGCCTTGGGCTGGTGTTCCTTCAACCGCGCGTAGATCGTGTCGTCGTTTTTCTGGTAGCTGCCGTTCAGCCGGTTGGGTTGGTCAAGCATTCCTTTATACTGGGCGCGGCCAATGCCGGTGTTGATGTAGTCGAAATGCAGCAGGTACCAGAGCTCGAATGCCTCATTCACCCAAATCGGATAGATGGCATTATTGCGGGCCAATTGGAACGCGCGGTTGAAATTCTGGGCCGGAAAGGAATCCCGGTCGAAAACGCAGTAGACACGGTTGTAAGGTCGCCCGGCGCGATCGGCATCACGTTTCAGACGCATGGCGAGTTCGACCAACGAGTCGGTGTTGTGTCCGGTTCCCTCGGTGCGGACCTCCACCCGCCGGGGATCGTACGGAAAGGCCTTGAGGTAAAGCCGAGAACTCTTCTCGTCCTCGCACAAGATGAGCACTCGCCGCCGCTCCCGCGAAGGGCCGTGGCGGTCGAGGTCGCGGTTCCCGCGCTCCCAGGCTTTCTGATTAGCGTTCGCCATGGAGGAGGGTCTCCCGGAAATCACCCACGCGGGGCACGGCCCCAAACTGCCCGAGTAGGTATTCCCGTTGGAACTTGCCCTCCTTGCGCACGCTGAAATCGGTAAGAGGATAGAGCGTGGACGCGCCCCGGTCGGTTTTCTCGACGAACCAGAGTTGGTCGCGCCGGATGCTGGACGCATCGAGGAGGCCCACATCATGGGTGGCGAAGATAATCTGGGCGTTCTGCCGGTTCGCGGAACTATTGAACAGGCGGACGAGCGCCTTGGTCAGGTGCGGGTGCAATCGCGCCTCCAGTTCATCGACCACGAGGATCGAACCGGTCGACAACGTGTGCAGAAAAGGCCCCATGAAGCCGACGAACTTTGCTGTGCCAGCGGACTCATCGCGGGCCAGGTCGAACTCGACCAGTTCCTCCAGCGACTGCTCTCCGGAAAACTTTCGGTGCAAGGTTTTCATCTCGAAAGGCGGTCGCTTGAGGAATTGCTCCCGCACGGCCTCCGGCAAATCTGGCGACAACGACGCGCGCAGCTTGTCCGCGGGGACGTCACGGGAGAGGATCTGCTCGATTCCGAAATCTGCCTGCCGAACCAAGTCGAGAACCTGTCCGCTGAAGCGCACGTCGCGCAACATGTTTGAGGTGACCATGAGGTAGTTGCCGTCCCGAATGCCTGTGATGTAACGGAACTGGTTGAACCAAGTCAGCAGTTCGCCTGCGATGGCGCCGTTGAACTGGGCCACGACAGAAAGGAACAACGCGTTGGGCCGCGTGCGTTCCTCCAGCCCCTTTCCTTCGCGGAAGTCCGGCCCCGGTTTGATCTGATCGCCCTCGCGAGTGAACAAGGTGGTATCGCGGGTCGAGTCCCGCTGAACGAACAGCCACTCGTTTCGCACGAGCTGCGCGTCCGCCTCGAAGCCATAGCGATAACGTGCCCCCTTAAGGGCAAAGACCACCTCGAAGAGGGACGGCGCATTCTCGGTCTGGGTGTCGAGCCGGAACGGCGTGACGGGAATTTTTTCGTCCTTTTGGCTATCCTTGGACGAGTTGAGCACGAAGTTCCGCATGGTCTGCAACGCAAACAGCAAATTGGATTTACCGCCGGCGTTCGGGCCGTAAATGGCTGCCGCCTTGACGACGCGAAATGCGCCGGAAATGGCGACATTGTCGTCCTCCAGCCAATCGTCGCTGGACGCGACGAACGAGAGGGTGACCCGGTCGCGAAACGACCGGAAATTGGCAGTGCTAAATTCTAGGAGCATGGCGCGGTTGGGTTCGACTCTGATACTACACTACATGCGTATTTTAAGCAGAATATCGTTTTTCGCAATTAGAAATAGTTCCCAAAATATAATAATCGTCTATTTTTTGCGTAAATTGCGATTTCAAGACAGATAACACTTCCTTAGAAAGCTCAATAAGAGCAAACAAGCAGGCTTTTCCCAGGCCGCCGGTGTGCATCACAGGACCTTGGCCAAGGACGATCTTCGCTGGCCAGCTCACCACGTCCTCGTTCTGCTGGACTGAAACTAATTCGTGTTTCACCGATATTAGGCGAATAAACAGGTTGTCCTAAGGTTGCCAAAAAACCTGTTTTTGACTTCACTTTTTCGCATGTCTGTGCATCGTGTTGCTCGTTCTAAAACATTAACCATTAACTAAGTCCGCGTTTTCGAGCGACTTAGCTTCAAGGCGTCGATTCGGTTCGAATCCCCGTGGGGACGCCATCTAGTAAGGCCCGTATCTTAAATGAGTTACGGGCCTTGTTGTTTCTGGAATGGTCAAAGTAAGAATGCCAGTAAGAATAAATACGGGGAGATTCGGGGATGTTTGGGGACGTCGTGGAGTATTTTCACGAACAGGATTCAGAAGGAAAAGAAGTCCTTTACCGGACCCTGATATTATAGAAGCCCCGCCTCCCTGAACGAGAAAAAGCCACGAGAAAGGGGGTCGGACTTCGGGTCGCCGACGATGACGTGGTCGAGCATTTCAAATTCGAGAATCTTGGATGATTCTCGGATCACCCGGGTAGCCAGCACCGACCTCGCAACCGGCCAGCCCGCCATTTTGCATCGCTGCTGAAGTTCCGACTGCGTTAGGCCCTGCTTGCGTCGCAATCGCGCAACGATCGGGCCGCAGATAGGGTGAGTTACACGATCCCTCTCGTGGCGAATTTAGATCAGGAATCTCTTCAGGGGCACTATTCGCAGATTCTCTTGTTAGGTTTGCAGGCTGCGAATAGAGCAATGCCAATTCCCTACGAATACTGTGTGGATGTCTTAAAGGAATTTAAACAAGGAGGATTCCGGAATTCGTGGATTCATGAAGACAAATCTTGGAAGAGGTATGATTGTAGGAGCGTCATACAAGCTGATTTGACGACGGAGAAGCTTGTATTGGAGCAGCATATTTTCCGGAACGAACACCCTCTCATGAAAAAGCAAATTGCCGAAACCAAGCCAAGAGAGGCGCTTTTTTACCCGCTTATGGGGAAACTTAAAGTGGAGTCGGGGCAGTTCTTGGTCTTTGAGACAAAAGCTGGCATGGCGCTTTTTCGTTTTGATTTAAATACTAATTCGTGGGCCGAAATAAAAATCTGAAAGTGGCCCAGGCTGCGGACACTGATCTTTGAATCGCAATGAACCAGCGGCACGCTGCGCGCCAGCAAGAAACGATCCGAAAAAGGCCTTGAAACGATCCGAAAGGGTCAGGCCTTGGGGTTTGGGGTTGACGGCTGCAAGGTGCGTCCCCAGAAACAGGCCGATGGCCCGACCGTTGCTGTTCCGGGCCCAATTGGCGTCGTAGAACGGAACGCGGTT